>Ga0308159_1000487_pt1 | contig 89945 bp, 58 predicted proteins | sample PhyCR1_FD_201040 | JGI IMG/M metagenome (GOLD analysis project Ga0308159, IMG submission 201040) | Phyllosphere microbial communities from UC Gill Tract Community Farm, Albany, California, United States - DLSLC.R1 | ecosystem: Host-associated > Plants > Phyllosphere > Unclassified | place: USA...
TAGAGTTTAGTAAGAACGTTCGAATAAACAGTAATATAGCTTAAATGGAAAGCAACAAAAAATACTGGAAAGGCTTAGAGGAGTATAACAATACACCCGATTTTGTTAAGAATAACAAAAACGAATTTGCCGAGCCACTTCCAATAGAAGATGTTTTAAATGAAGCAGGGTTAAGCACCGTTACCCCACGCCGCGACTTTTTAAAGGCGTTAGGTTTTGGTTTAGGTGCGGTTACTTTGGCTGCATGTCAAACAGCCCCGATTCATAAATCTATTCCTTACCTGGTAAAACCTGAAGAGGTTACTCCGGGTATTCCTAACTATTATACTTCCAGCTTTAATGGCCAGAGTATCTTAGTTAAAACAAGAGAAGGTCGTCCAATTAAAATTGAACCAAACCCTAATGCGGGTGAGTTCTTTCGTGGTACTGATGCAAGAGCGCAAGCTTCTGTATTAGATTTATACGATGTATCAAAATTAAAGGCACCACTCCTTAAAAATGAAGAAACTACCTGGGCTAAATTAGATGGTTTCGTTAAAACTGAATTAGCTAAAGCACAGGCATCAGGAAAGAAGATCCGTATCGTTTCATCTACTCTAAATAGTCCTTCAACTAATGCTGTTTTAGCTCAGTTTATTACAAAATACCCTGCTGCTAAATTGGTTCAGTATGATGCGGTTTCTTATACTGGTATTATTCAGGCCAACCAGAATAGTTTTGGTAAAGCCGTGTTGCCAAAATATAATTTCGATAAGGCTGATTTGATTTTAAGTTTTGGAGCTGATTTCTTAGGTACCTGGATCAGTGGTGAAGAGTTTACTGCGCAGTATTCTAAAAACCGTAGTTACAAATCTTTAGAAAGCAAAAAAATGAGCCGCCATATCCACTTTGAAAGTGGTATGAGTCTAACAGGTTCAAATGCGGATACACGTATTCCGGTAAAATTATCAGAAGAAGGCCCTGCTTTAATCGCTTTATATAATGCAGTTACTGGTCAGTCTTTACCTGGTGGAACATTAGGTAACAATACAACAGCTGATAAAGTAATCAAATTAGCTGCAAAAGAATTATTGCAAAGTAAAGGTAAAGCACTTGTTGTTTGCGGTTCAAACGATGTTTCGACTCAAATTCTTGTAAATGCAATCAATGCTGCTATCGGCAGTTACGGTACCACTATCGATTTAGATAACGCTTGTTATTTATATGCTGGTAACGATGCTGAATTTAATGGATTGGTTGCTGAAATGAGTCGGGGTGAAGTTGGTGCTGTTTTCTTTTTAAACAGTAACCCTGCTTACGATTATCTGGATGCTAAAAAATTCGAAGCGGCATTAAAAAGCGTTCCAGCCAAAATTTCTTTTGCAGATCGTGCTGATGAAACTGCTTCATTATGTGATGCTGTTGCGATTAACCATAACTATTTAGAGTCATGGGGTGATGCAAACGCATACGAAGGTTACTATTCAATTGTTCAGCCAACGATTAACCCTGTTTTCAACAGCCGTCAGGCAGAAGAAAGCTTATTGGTTTGGGCTGATGCACCGGTTAAAGATTATTATCAGTTTGTTCGTAGCAATTGGGAAACCAAAATGCTGCCTGCACTCGGTTTAAAATGGAATGACGTTTTAGAAAAAGGTGTAATCAGTACTGTGCCAAAAGCTGCTACAGCTTATACCTTTACACAGTCTGTTGCTCCGGTTGCTGCTTCAATTTTAAACAGAAGCAAATCTTTAGCTAAAGACGTTGAGTTACAGGTTTACGAAAATGTTCCAATGCGTGATGGTAAAAGTGCTAACAATGCATTTTTACAGGAGTTACCTGATCCGGTTTCTAAAGTAACCTGGGATAACTATGTTGCCATTGCACCAAAGTTTGCAGAGACTTTAAAAGTTAAAGAGTTCGATGTAGTTACAGTTAAAGCTGCAAACGGATATTCAGTAGATCTTCCTGTATTGATCCAACCTGGACAAGCAAGAGGAACTGCATCAATTGCATTAGGTTATGGCCGTACCAAAGTCGGTAAAGCAGGTAACGATGTGGGTAAAAATGCTTTCCCTTTTGTTTCTTTCATTAATGGAACAATGCAATATGCTTCTTCCGTAACCATTACCCCAACAGGCGGTTACTACGAATTGGCACAAACACAAACCCACCACTCTTTCGAAGGCCGTGCAGTAATTAAAGAAGCTACTTTTGCATCATACTTAAAAGATCCTGCAGCTGGTAACGCGAAGGGCGAGCACAAAGATTACGATCTTTGGGATCAATATGAAAAACCAGGCAATAACTGGGTAATGGCAATCGATTTGAATGCTTGTACCGGTTGTGGTTCTTGCGTGGTTGCTTGTAATGTTGAAAACAATATTCCTGTGGTAGGTCGTGATGAGGTTCGTCGTCGTCGTGAAATGCACTGGATTCGCATCGATCGTTATTATAGCTATGAAACACCAGAAGGTGATGTAACGAGAGAAAAAGAAATCGCTAAACTGGAAGATTTAGATCACGTTTCTGTAGTTCACCAACCGATGTTATGCCAGCACTGTGATCACGCGCCTTGCGAAACGGTATGTCCGGTATTGGCAACAGTTCACTCATCTGATGGTTTAAATCACATGGCTTATAACCGTTGTGTAGGTACCCGTTACTGTGCGAATAACTGTCCATACAAAGTACGTCGTTTCAACTGGTTCAACTACTGGAATGATTCACGTTTCGATAACTACTTAAATAATGAGTTTACTCAATTGGTGTTGAATCCGGATGTTACTGCACGTTCACGTGGGGTAATGGAAAAATGCTCAATGTGTATTCAACGTATTCAAGGCGGTAAATTGAAAGCTAAATTAGAGAAACGTCCGTTAAAAGATGGCGATATCAAAATGGCTTGTCAGGAAGCTTGTTCGGCAAATGCAATTGTGTTTGGCGATTCAAACGATCCCAATTCAGAAGTTTCAAAAGCTTTACGTTCTGAGCGTATTTACTACGTGTTAGAAGAAATCAACGTGAAACCTGGTATCGGATATATGACTAAAATTAGAAACACAGATACAACAGTACAAGCGTAAGCTTTAGCATAAAGAAAATACAAATTATGTCAGGACATAACGAATCAATACTTAGAGAACCATTAATTACCGGCGATAACATCACGTATGCTAAAATTACGGATGATATTTTAGGCCCGGTAGAAAATAAGCCAAACAAAGCCTGGTGGATTGGGTTCATTTTTGCCTCACTAGGTGCTTTACTTTGGGTTGTGGCAGTAAGCTATACCTTTTGGAATGGGATTGGTGCATGGGGTTTAAATAAAACTGTTGGATGGGCCTGGGATATCACCGGTTTCGTATGGTGGGTAGGTATCGGTCATGCTGGAACATTAATTTCAGCAGTACTATTACTTTTCCGTCAGAACTGGAGAAACTCTATTAACCGTTCAGCAGAGGCGATGACCATCTTCGCCGTAATCTGTGCCGCAACTTATGTTGTATCGCACATGGGCCGTCCCTGGTTGGCTTACTGGGTTTTACCTTTACCGAATCAGTTTGGTTCACTTTGGGTAAACTTTAACTCGCCATTGGTATGGGATATGTTTGCCATTTCCACTTACTTCTCTGTGTCATTGTTATTCTGGTATACTGGTTTATTACCGGATATCGCTACCATTCGTGACCGTGCGGTAGGTACACGCAGAAAAATTTATTCTATCTTCTCTTTCGGGTGGAGTGGAAGTGTTAAAACATGGCAACGTTTTGAAGCGGTGTCATTAATCTTAGCAGGTATCTCTACACCACTGGTACTTTCGGTACACACGATTGTATCAATGGACTTTGCAACATCGGTAATTCCGGGATGGCACACAACCATCTTCCCTCCATATTTTGTGGCAGGAGCGATTTTCTCCGGATTTGCGATGGTATTAACCTTATTATTGGTTGCACGTAAAGTATTAGGCCTTGAAAATTACATCACCATGTTCCACATTGAGTCGATGAATAAAATCATCATCTTAACTGGTTCGATTGTAGGTGTGGCTTATTTAACCGAATTTTTCATCGCATGGTATTCAGGTTCAGAATATGAGCAATACGCATTTATCAACCGTTCTACTGGTCCTTACTGGTGGGCATACTGGATGATGATGACTTGTAACGTAATCTCACCACAATTACTTTGGTTCAAGAAGATCCGTTTAAGCATCCGTGCGACATGGATTTTATCAATCGTGGTAAACGTGGGTATGTGGTTTGAACGTTTTGTAATTATCGTAACCTCATTACACCGTGATTATATTCCATCAAGTTGGGCAATGTTTTATCCAACATGGGTTGATGTAAGTGTATTCGTTGGTTCAATTGGTTTATTCTTTACCTTATTCTTATTGTTCTTAAGGGTATTACCTTCAATCGCTATTGCAGAGGTGAAGTTATTATTGAAATCTGCAAGTGAGCAAGCTAAAATGAAGCAGATTAAAGAAGGTCATGAGAATAAAGAATACGTTGCAGAATACGTAGAGTCTTTACAGAAATTTGATAGTGTTAAACAAGAAGATTACGCAAAAATATAACAATGAGTAATATCAAATATATTTTAGGCAGTTTTGGCGATCCTGACGAAATGATGCATGGCATCGAAAAGCTTCAGGAAAATAACATCAGTATTTATGATGTATACACCCCAATGCCTATCCACGGAATAGAAGCCAAATTGGGAATTAAGAGATCTAGAATTGATATTGCAGCTTTTTGCTTTGGTATCACCGGAACCTGCGCTGCATTTGCATTGATTTATTTCTGCGCAGTGATCGACTGGAAAGTAAATATCGGTGGTAAGCCATCTTTTGCCTTACCGGATTTTATTCCCATAATGTTCGAATTAACAGTACTGTTTTGTGCTTTCGGAATGGTGTTAACTTATTATGCTTCTACGCATTTGTTCCCGGGAAGAGCGCCAAGAGTAATGGATCTTCGTGCAACTGATGATCGTTTTGTAATCGCTATCGATGCAAAAGATAATGCAGCTCACACTGTAATTGATGGTTTATTAAAGGATGCAGGTGCTTTAGAAGTAAAGTATAATGAAAGGAAGTACATTAGCTATGAATAAGAATAAATTTGTTTATACGGCGTTTTTAGCTATCGCTTTTGCAGCTACTTTCACAGCTTGTAAAGATAAACGCAGTACTGGTTTAGAATATGCCAGAAATATGTATGATCCGATTGCTTTAAATCCGGATCAGCCAGTTGATACCGCACATGTACCTAGTTTTAAAGGTCATGCTGCCCAGTTACCACCAGCGAATACAAAACCTGTAGGCTTTACAGAATATGATGAGTATCCTAATACTAAAGAGGGATATGAAGCAGCGGGTGTCAGCATGGTAAATCCATTACCAGTTGATACCCTTAATCTGGCTGACGGTAAACATTTGTTTACTGTGTTTTGTAGCCCTTGCCACGGTGATAAGGGAGATGGACAAGGACACTTGGTGAAAATTGAGAAATTTAGCGGTGTTCCGGCTTATCAGACAGGTGCTTCATCAAGAGGTGGCAATATGGTAGATCTTACACCAGGTAAAATTTATCACACCATTACTTACGGTGTAAATAACATGGGCTCGCATGCTTCACAGATTACACCAACAGATCGTTGGAAAGTAGTGATGTATGTTCAACAATTACAAAAAGGACAATAGTAAAGCAGAATATAAATGGGAACTCACAATATTAATTTTAGTGAACAATTTGAGTTTACAGGGAAAGTAAAAACTTTAAGTATAGTCGGCATCGCGTTAGGCGTAGCTGCTATTGCTTACGGTTTCATTGCCGGAGATAAAGTAATGCATGAGCGTACTTTTGCCAACCTGTTGCTTATGGGATACTACTTTGCATGCGTTTGTATGTCGGGTATGTTTTTCCTTGCTGTTCAATATGTAGCTCAGGCTGGTTGGTCTGCATCTATTTTACGCGTACCGCAGGCCATGGCTAAAACGCTGCCTATTGCTGCTGTAATACTCGTTGTAATCATTACAGCAGGATTATTTACGCACAATCTCTATCATCACTGGAATGCAGAAGGAATAACCGATCCAAAGAGTCCTAATTATGATTCATTAATAGCTGGTAAAGCAGTTTTCTTAAATGTTCCATTCTTTTTAGGTCGGCAGGTTGTATTTTTAGGGGTATATAGCATCTTTGCTATGCTTTTTGTTAAGTTATCATATAATGAAGATTTAGCGGGTGGTTTAGAATCATATAGAAAAGGATTTAAAAATGCTTGTATCTTTTTAGTAATCTATGGATTTACTACACCGATCTTTGCTTTTGATACCATCATGTCTTTAGAAGCACACTGGTTCTCAACCATGTTCGGCTGGTATAACTTTGCAGCAATGTGGGTAAGTAGTTTAGCTACTATCGCGATTATCCTGATCTTATTAAGAAGAGCTGGTTATATGCAATGGGTTAATAACAGCCACTTACATAACTTAGGTCAGTTTATCTTTGGTTTCTCAATCTTCTGGACTTACGTTTGGTTCGCTCAGTTCTTATTGATCTACTATGCAAATATGCCTGAAGAAACTGTTTATTTCTACAGACGCTTTGAGTATTACAAGTTTTGGTTTTTCTTAAACCTGGCCATGAACTTCTTAGCTCCTGTATTATTGTTAATGGATAGGGATAACAAAAGAACAGATGTGAAATTACTATTTGTATCTATTGTAGTACTGTTAGGCCACTGGGTTGATTATTACCAAATGATTATGCCAGGTGCAGTAGAGGATGGACATAATGGATTTGGAGTAATTGAGATTGGTACTGCAATTGGTTTCGTAGGATTGTTTACCTTTACGGTTTTAACGTCATTGAGTAAGAAACCTCTGATTGCAAAAAATCACCCTTTATTACAAGAAAGTTTGCATCACCAACTTTAGCAGGTGACATTATAAGGGCAAATATTTATATTATTATTATAATTAGCAGTACAGCGTACTACTTTTAAGAAAATGAGTTTAAGAAAGTTTATCACGAATAAAACGACCGCAGCTTTAGCAGTACTACTTACTGTTTTAGTGAACATGAGCGCGTTTGCGCAGGATGCATCAGTAGCAGGTGCAGCAGCGGCACCGAAAGTTGATATGGGTGAGATTTATAAATCAGTAATATTTTACATTCTGATTTTCCTTGCCGTATGTTTATTCATTGCAATTATTGGTAAATCAATAAAAGTATATGAACTAAGCCGCGAAGCGCAAGGTAAGCCGGTAGGTATCAACTGGAACAGGGTTCATGCGAGTTTATTTGCGTTGTTCCTGGTTTTAGGTTTATATGGTGTGTATTGGGAATATACGGTACATGGTTCCATGTTACTTCCGGATGCAGCTTCTGAACACGGAAAGAAAATTGATGAGATGTTCAACTTAACGCTGATCATCACGACCATCGTATTTGTTTTCACGCATATATTATTGTTCGGATTTTCTTATATCTACAGATATTCTGCTAAAAGAAAAGCTTATTACTATCCACATAATAACACGATTGAGAAAATCTGGACGATCGTTCCGGCATTGGTTTTAACCGTATTGGTGTTAATGGGTTTCTTAACCTGGAGATCAATTTTCTTCAAAACTGAAGATCCTAATAACAAGCCATTACAAATTGAAGTTACTTCTGAGCAGTTCAAATGGTCTATCCGTTACCCGGGAGCTGATGGAATTGTTGGAGATAAGAACTATAAACTTACTACAGCAACCAATCAGTTAGGTATCGATTTTAAAGATATTCACTCCCGTGATGATGAGATGGCAGATGAAATGGTTCTTCCGGTAGGAAAACCGGTTAAATTGATCTTAACCAGTAAAGATGTAATTCATAGTTTTTACATGCCACACTTCAGAATTCAATTGAATACTGTACCTGGTATGAGAACATTCTTTGAATTTACGCCAACAAAAACTACGGCACAGGTGCAGCAGGAAACAAATGATCCAAACTTTAAGTTTGTTCTTCTTTGTGCTAAAATCTGTGGATCAGGTCACTACAACATGCAGAAAGTGGTACGTGTTGTTTCTGAAGCAGAGTACAAAACCTGGCTGGCAGAACAGAAAACATATTTAAACGACGATTTGAGAAAAGAATTTAATTTGCCGGTTGCGCCTGCTGCTCCTAAAGCGGCATCAGATTCATCAGCTACTGATTCAGCAGCTGTGAAAACAAACCAAATGGCTTTAAATAAATAATATTACCGCAGAGCGAAAGAATTATGTCAACAATAGCATTACACGACGAACACAATCACGATCACGCTGATCATGGACACCACAAGGAAACCTTAATTTCCAAGTATATCTTCAGCATGGATCACAAAATGATTGCTAAGCAATATCTAATCACGGGTATTATCATGGCAGTGATTGCGATGGGCTTATCAATTTTATTCCGTATTCAATTGGCATGGCCAGATAAAAGCTTCCCTTTCTTAGAAACATTTTTAGGAAAATGGGCTGAAGGCGGTCGGATCAAGTCTGATTTTTATCTTGCTTTAGTAACTATTCACGGTACCATCATGGTATTCTTCGTATTAACAGCGGGGTTGAGTGGAACTTTTAGTAACTTATTAATTCCATTACAGTTAGGTGCCAGAGATATGGCATCGCCATTTTTGAACATGCTTTCATACTGGTTATTCTTTATGGCTTGTGTGATCATGATGTCTTCATTCTTTGTACAAACAGGACCAGCATCGGGTGGTTGGACGGTTTATCCGCCGCTATCTATTATTGCCAAAGCAATGCCCGGATCTGGTATGGGGATGACGTTATGGTTAGTGAGTATGGTGCTTTTCGTAGCCTCATCTTTAATGGGTGGTATTAACTACGTGAGTACAATCTTAAACATGCGTACAAAAGGTATGGATCTTTGGAAAATGCCATTAACCATATGGGCACTTTTCTTAACTGCTATCTTAGGTATCTTATCTTTCCCAGTTCTTGTAGCTGGGGTTGTGCTAATGGTATTTGACCGTAGTTTTGGTACCAGTTTTTATCTTTCTGATATCGTAATGGGTACTGATATTTTACCAAATGAGGGTGGGTCTCCAATTTTATGGCAACACTTATTCTGGTTCTTAGGTCACCCTGAGGTATATATTGTAATTATGCCTGCATTGGGTATCTCTTCAGAAGTAATTTCAGTAAACTCACGTAAACCAATCTTTGGTTACCATGCAATGGTTTACTCATTAATTGGTATTACTGTACTTTCGTTCATCGTGTGGGGTCACCATATGTTTGTAACGGGTATGAATCCATTATTGGGTGGTGTATTTATGATTACTACCTTAATAATCGCAGTACCATCTGCAGTAAAAACATTTAACTACCTGGCTACATTATGGCGCGGTAATATCCGTTTTACTCCAGCGATGTTATTTGCAATCGGTTTAGTTTCTTTCTTTATCTCTGGTGGTTTAACCGGTATCTTCTTAGGTAACGCATCATTAGATATTAACTTACACGATACTTACTTTGTGGTTGCCCACTTTCACCTGGTAATGGGGTCTGCAGCGATCTTCGGAATGCTTGCAGGTGTATATCACTGGTTCCCTAGAATGTTCGGAAGAATGTTAAATCCTAAATTAGGTTATTTACACTTCTGGTTAACTTTCATCGCAGCTTACCTGGTTTTCTTCCCATTACACTTCTTAGGTTTAGATGGCGTACCACGTCGTTACTATGCGTTCACAGAATTCGAATTCATGAAGAAATGGTTAACAGTAAACGTATTTGTAACCTGGGCCGCGATCATTGCAGCTTTAGCGCAAGTGGCGTTCTTGTTCAACTTCTTCTATTCAATCTTTAAAGGTAAAGTTGCTCCTCAAAACCCTTGGGAAGCGAATACTTTAGAATGGACTGCACCAGTAGAACACATACACGGTAACTGGCCTGGAGAAATTCCAACAGTTTACAGATGGCCATATGACTACAGTAAACCTGGTCATGATGCGGACTTTATTCCACAAACTGTTCCTTTTTCTCAAACCATGAGCTCTAACTTACCTCACGATTTTGAAGGAAATGCAGAAGCAGAAAAAATACAGCAAGATTGGGAATTAGCTAATCCTGTAGAAGAAAACAAAGGCTAATAAAGAGCTTCAATACAATTTAAAAGGGGTATCTGATTAAGTTTCTGCTTATCCAGATACCCCTTTCACATAAAAAAGTATAATGATCAGCAGATCAGAACAACGTTTCATCAGGATTAATTTAATAACCATTATCGTTACGTTGATGGTTATACTTGCCGGTGGTATTGTAAGAAGTACAGGGTCTGGAATGGGGTGTCCTGACTGGCCTAAATGTTTTGATCGTTATATTCCGCCTACAGATGTTTCGCAATTACCAGCAGATTATAAAGAGAAGTATGTAGCCGGACGATTAAAGAAAAATGAAAAGTTTGCCAAATACTTAGAAAGTATGGGTAAGGTTGCATTGGCCGATTCAATCAGACACGATCAAAGCATCACCATTCCTGAGGAGTTTAACGCCACTAAAACCTGGGTAGAGTACATTAACAGGTTAGCCGGAGTTTTAGCAGGAATATTTTTGTTTTTAACATTAGTTTATTCCTTCACTTATAAAAAGACCGCAAAGAGAATCATTTTTTTAAGTGCGCTGAATATTCTGGTGGTTGGTTATCAGGCCTGGTTAGGTTCGATAGTGGTATCTACAAATCTTGCACAGTGGGTTGTTACGGTACACATGCTTTTGGCGTTGGTTGTTTTGGCAATTTCAATCTATACCTACAATTATGCTAAGCAGCTGAACAAAGTACCTTCGCTTATTATGTACCGGATACTTTGGTTAAAGGGCTTTTTACTTTTTACCGTATTGTTGAGCATTGTTCAGATCATTTTTGGTACAGAAGTAAGAGAGTCTGTTGATGTTGTCGCAAAATCGTTGTCGAATGGTTTAAGGGATACCTGGATTTCAAGACTGGATTCTATTTTTACTTACCATAGAGATCTGGCTATTTTAGTAGTGATAGCGAATGTGATTGTGTACAAGATGGTAATTGACCGGTTTAGTGGCAAAGCAGCCCCGCTGTTAACAGCAAGGCTTATTCTAGCTACATTACTGATACAGTTATTAAGTGGTTTCGCATTAGCGTATTTTGCATTTCCACCAGCAGCGCAGGCATTGCATATATTATTCTCTACGTTGTTATTTAGTTTACAGTTTTATTTGTACTTGTTGGTTTATCGGACCAGTACTTATAAACAATAATATTTAAGAAAGTTGAAACAGGTTTTCTCAGATTTTTCTAAACTCATCAAATTCAGGCTATCGTTTACGGTGGTGTTTTCGGCATCGATATCATTTTTGATCGGGCAGAAGATGCAGGTAGGTAGAGCGCATATTCCTTCGATCAACTGGGGGAATTGGTTGATACTTATCGCAGGGGGCTTTTTGGTTACTGCTGCAGCCAATTGCTTTAATGAGATCATTGAAAAGGACCTTGACAAGTTAATGTCTAGAACAAAAGATAGACCAATGCCAGCGGGAAGGATGACAACAGGGCAAGGCTTAATTATTGGGGTCTTTATGGCTTTCTTAGGTACCTGGTTATTAGGAAAACTAAATCTGGAAACAGGTCTGCTTTCCGTATTCTCTATTTTGCTGTATGCATTTGTTTATACGCCTCTAAAAAGAAAATCTCCTATTGCAGTGTTTGTTGGTGCAATCCCCGGAGCTTTACCACCACTGATTGGTTATTTGGCTGCATTTGGTAGCTTAAAGGCCGAAATGTTTCATGAGATTGATTATTATATTGCTGGAATTTTATTTCTGATTCAGTTTGTTTGGCAGTTTCCGCATTTTTGGGCCATTGCCTGGGTACTGGACGATGATTATAAAAAAGCTGGTTTCAGGTTGTTGCCTACTAAGAAGCGGGATAAGACTTCAGCCTTGCTAACTTTTTTAAGTACATTAATTTTAATTCCGGTGAGTCTGCTTCCAACCTTTTATGGTTTTGGAGGTTATTATATTGCAGGGTTATCGCTAATTGCCGGACTGATCTTTAGCTGGCTCGCACTCAAACTTTTATTAAGCAGAGATCTTGCAGATGCAAGGAAAGTAATGTTCTGCTCATTTTTTTACATCCCGGCCGTACAGCTGGGCTTATTATTAAATTTTATAGCAAAATAATTTTATGGTGCTAACAATGGAAAAGATCCAAGATACATTTGACCCAAAACCCCGGAAATTTATTGTCTGGCTTTTTGTAGTTTCATCTACCATTATGTTTGGTGGCTTCACCAGTTATTATCTGGTTTTTGCCGCATCAAAAGGTAAAGGCCATGGTTTGGTTTTACCAGATGCATTTATTTATAGCAGTTTAGTGATTATTGCCAGCAGTATTTCACTGGTACTCGCAGCAAAGGCGATGAGAAAGCTGAATTTTAGCCTGCAACGTAATATGTTATGGGTAACGGTTATTTTGGCCATTGCATTTGGTGTAATGCAGTTTAATGCCTGGGGAAGCATGGTAAAAACTGGCGCAACCCTTGTGGGTAATAACGCGGCAATTTCTTTTATTTATGTGGTTTCCGGCCTGCATTTATTGCACATTATAGGTGGAGTTGGATTGATTATTAATGCTTTGGTAGGGAGTTACAAGAATATCTCGCCTGCTAAAAGCAAATATAGAATGGAAATCGCTTCTATTTTTTGGCATTTTATAGATATATTATGGATATATCTTTATGTTTTTTTACTTTTGAACCGTTAAATTTGTTAACAAACTATTATACTATTTCCAAATGAATTCAGTATCACAATTAGATCAAGTTAAAACCGGGCCATGGAATGGTGGCCGTTCTCCGTGGTCGGTAGAATATGGCAAAATCATGATGTGGTTTTTCCTTTTGTCAGATGCTTTTACCTTTTCATCTTTATTAATCTATTACGGCGCTCAGCGTTTTTCTAAATTAACATGGCCGGATCCTGATTTGGTTTTCCAATCCGTTCCGGGTATTACTGATTCAGGTGCACCACTTGTTTTCGTAGGGATCATGACGTTTATCTTAATCATGAGTTCTGTAACGATGGTTTTAGCGGTTGAAGCGGGTCATCGCCGTGCAAAGAAAGAAGTAATCTGGTGGATGGTTGCTACCATTATTGGTGGCTTCATGTTCTTGGGTTGCCAGGCTTTAGAGTGGACACACCTACACCATGAAGGGTTTTGGTTTGCTCAAATTCCAACCGCTGAGAAATTAAAAGAATTCTTCGATGGCGATGTTTCTGTAGTTGCCGCACAGCAGTTTGCTAACTTATTTTTCACCATTACCGGATTTCACGGTTTCCACGTATTTAGTGGAGTAATCATCAACATCATTGTATTGGTAATGACCATCAATGGTACTTTCGAAAAAAGAGGTCATTATTTAATGGTTGAGAAAGTTGGTTTATACTGGCACTTTGTAGATTTAGTATGGGTGTTTGTATTTACATTCTTCTATTTGGTTTAATTCATCACATTTATAAAATATTATTATGTCAGAACATCACGCACATACAGAAGGGCACGAGGAGCACGCAGGTTTATCAAAAGGTAAAATCTGGCAAGTGTTTGGCATCCTGTTATTGATCACAGTAATCGAATTTATCGTAGCACTTTGGGTTTTACCAAACGGTTACATGAGTCATTCAATCGGTAACTTCGTTTATATCGCTTTAACATTAGTAAAAGCTTTCTATATCGTTGCCTATTTTATGCACCTGAAATATGAGAAACTAGGTTTTCAGCTTTCTTTAACATTATCATTAATTTTCATTATCTACTTTATTGTTCTAATGTTAATTGAAGGTGGATTTTTGAATATCCACATGATGAATCATTAATGAAAGGAAAATCTATTCAAAAAGTATTAATCCTGGTAAGCGTTTTAGCTGTACCGGGATTTTTGTTTTTTTACTTATTGCCACAGTTCGCTAAGAACCGGTATAAAAGCCTTCCAATCTTTGGAGAGAAGGTTGTTGCTTCAACCTTTCATACGGTGAAGGGTAAAAAGATTCCAGATACCATCTATCATCAGATACCTGATTTTAAATTGCTTAACCAAAGTGGAGACAGTGTTTCATGGGCAACCCTGAAAGACAAGATCATCGTATTAAATTTGGTTAATACCGATGCACCAAATGCAAGTGTAACTAAATACCTCCAGCAATTAGCTTCAGGATATGAAAAGAAACCTTTGGTGAAGTTTTTAAGCCTGTCTGTAAATCCTGCTGACGTATTGAAAATTAAAGCTTATGCTGATCAATTGGGTGCCAAGCCAGAGAAATGGAACGTTCTTGCCGGGGATTCCAGTATTACTTATCCGCTAATCCGGAAGGGCCTTTTACTAGATGTGATAAGCGACGACAGTCAGGATAAGCCGCGCTATATTTTTAGCAGCAAACTTTTATTAATCGATGTACAGCATCGGATAAGAGGTGTTTATGAAACTGACAGTCCTGAATCTACAGCCCGGTTAGAAGATGAAATCAAAGTGTTGATTGCAGAGTATTTGAGGAACGTTAAAGACGGGCGATAGTTTGCAGTTGTTAGTCGTGAGTCTGGAGTCATTAGTCTACAGTCAACTAATCGAACATCTATCATCATAAATGATGTTCGAATAAATCATAAAAAATAAAGAGATTAAAATACTCATGGAAAATACTTCGATTGAGAAAAAGTATAGCAAGTGGATCATTATTCTTTCCATCTTTATACCTGTAGCAGTTGCATTTTTATTTGTAGTGAAGCTAAAGGATTTAGGGATCGATGCACCAACGCTTCCCTTTTTACCTCCTATTTACGCGACAATTAACGGCGTTACTGCAATGTTATTGATCATTGCAGTCTGGGCCATTAAGAATGGTAAGATTGCACTTCACCAAAATTTAATGAAATCTGCAATCGGTTGTTCATTATTGTTCCTGGTGATGTACATCGCTTATCATATGACTACCCCTTCTACGAAATTCGGAGGAGAAGGCGCAATTAAATATGTTTATTTTTTTATTCTGCTTACACATATTTTATTGTCTATCGCCATTATTCCACTGGTATTGGTTACTTATGTAAGGGCTCTGGCCCAGCGTTTCGACAAACATCGTAAAATAGCGAGAATCACCTTTCCCTTATGGTTATATGTAGCCATTACGGGGGTAGTGGTCTACCTGATGATTTCTCCATATTACCAATATTAAGTCTTCGCCATTTTAATATTCTTTTTTATTAAACATTAGCCAATATTTTGTATTATTGGTACATGCTTATGGCTTCTACTCTGATAGCTTAAGTACATCTCTTTTGATATCCTCGTGATTTACGTATTGAAAACGAATGATGACCAATTGATATATGGCTTTGAAGGATAGGGGCAAAGAGCAGGAACTAATAAAAGAAATTGTAGAAGGAAGCGAGAAAGCATTTTCAGTTCTTTTCTATAGTTACATTTCTGTTTTATATCCGTTTGCACTTAAGTTTACCAAATCTGAACATGTTGCTGAAGAAGTGATTCAGGATGCTTTTTTGAGAATCTGGCTAAATCGGGATAAGCTGGATCATGTTGAAAACGTGAAAGCTTATCTCTATAAGTATGTTTCCAACGAATGTTTAGGCCATCTTCGGAAAAAAATGAAGGAGGATAAGGCAATTGATCTCTTGAAAAGCCGTCATTCTGACCTGGATAACGTAACCTGGGATGCTATTCATCTCAATGAGGTAACGAGGTTAATCGCATCTGTTGTAGAGAAACTACCTCATCAAAGGCGTAAAATTTATGAATTAAGCAGGGGAGAGGGTAAAACCATTCCCGAAATTTCAGAAATATTAGGCTTGTCGTCTAGCACAGTGAAAAATGCACTGGTAATTGCACTGAAAACGATTCGTGAAAACCTGATTCAACATGGTATTTCATTATTTTGGTTGATTTTGCTTGGGATTTCGATAAAAAAATAAAAAAAAATAGTTTCCGATAGTCCTTTTTCGTTTTTGCAGCTTCTTAGTATCAGATCTATGGAAGAAAGAATAAAATTTCTGGTAGCAAAATTTCATTCGGGCGAATTGTCAGCGGTTGAAAAGGCTGAATTACACCGCCTGGTTGAGGATTACCCTTCTATGGTATCTGCCGAAATAACGGATCTGCTCTATGCATCTGAATCTAATTCAGAATTGCCAGCCGCTGATGACCAACACAAGTGGAATAAAGTACTTGGTAAGATTTTAGCAGTCGACAGGCATCTTACTGTAAAGAAATCGCCGGTTAAAATTTATTTAAAGTGGATTGCTGTTGCTGCAGTTTTAGCGCTAGCAATAGCTGTAGTTTTACGGATTCAAACTGGTGGCGAAAATAAAGATAGTTTTGCAACTGATATCGCCCCTGGGCGGAACAGGGCAACCTTAACGTTGGCTAATGGGAAGAAGATATCTTTAAATGAGATTGCAGAGGGCGAATTGATCAGGGAAGCTGGATTATCCATTTCAAAAGCAGCCAATGGACAACTGATTTACCATATTGAAAAAAATACCAGTACCGCTGATGATACCGGGGTTAATGTAATTTCTACACCGAACGGTGGTGAATGGCAAATACGTTTACCAGACGGCTCTTCGGTTTGGCTGAATGCGGCTTCCTCTTTAGAATACCCAATAAATATTGGTTCAACAACTTTACGTAAAGTAAAATTAAAAGGTGAAGCTTATTTCGAGGTGGCAAAAGATAGCAAACATCCGTTCATCGTGGAAACAGCTGAACAAAAATTAGAAGTTTTAGGTACGCATTTTAATGTAAACAGCTATGCCGACGAGAATCTTACTAAAACAACTTTATTGGAAGGAAGCATTCGCATTTCTGAAATTATAAATCCAGCTGCTTCCGAAATTTTAAAACCCGGTCAGGAGTCAGTTTTATCCGCAACCGGTATTCGCATTAAAGACGTAGATACTGATGAATCTATTTCCTGGAAAAACGGATATTTCATGTTTAATAATGAAAAACAGGAAAGTATACTCCGGAAAATAGCAAGGTGGTATAACGTTAAAGTGGAGTATGCAGACGAAGAAGCTAAAGATGTAATGTATTACGGTACGGTAAGCAGATTCGACAAAATTTCTCAGGTATTAAGAAAGTTCGAGCAAACTGGCGAAGTTCGTTTCGATATTGATAAAAATAAGATTACAGTTTACAAAAAGTAAATAATAAAGATGAAGAAGTAACTATCCTTTATCTATAAAAATAATTAACTAAAACCTTTTAACCTTAACCTAAACAAACCATGACCAAACTTCAACAACACTTCTGACGATCGAAAGCCCGTTAAATAATAAAGGAGTGCTTGCAACACCCCTCTATTTATCTGTCTGGCTATTTCCGGCAAACCGGAACGATACAAATCAATTATTTCTTGGATAACCGCGATACGCAATTATGCGCTTAACTATACGTGCGTTTCGCAAAAACAGACTATTAAATGTACAAAATTTATGTTAGAATTTTATGTATGCATCGCCGCTACATACCTAAATTGCTATTGATGATGAAGTTAATCACGGTTGTACTGCTTGCCTCCCTAATGCAGGTTAGTGCAGCTTCATTTGGACAACTGGTTACATTAAAAGCAAAAAATGTAACATTAGAAAGAATAATCAAGGAGATTAGAATGCAGTCTGGTTATGATGTTCTGCTATCAACCAACAAGATCAAAAGTACTACCACATTCAATGCCAACTTTAACAATGCCTCTATTGATGAGGTGATGACGAAAATCATATCCGGCAGAGATTTAAGCTATAGTATTGAAGATAAAACAATCCTGATTAAACCGAAGGATAAAACAATTTTTGATAAAGTAGCTGACTACTTCGCTGCTGTGAAGATAACCGGTAAGGTAAGAGATAAGTCTGGCGCGGTACTTCCGGGGGTTAGTATCAGAGAAAAAGGTGCTGCAAATGCAGTTTCTACAACTACAAACGGAGATTATACCATCACAGTAAAAGAAGATGCTGTTTTAGTTTTTAGCTATGTGGGTTATAAAACCATGGAAGTTCCTGTTAACGGTAAAACAGTTGTAAACGTTGTTTTGGCAGAAGATGCAGAGCAACTTAGCGAAGTTAATGTAGTATCTACCGGCTACCAGGAATTAAATAAAAAGTTATTTACCGGTGCTGCTACATCATTAAAGGCTTCTGATGTAAAAAGAGATGGTATCACAGATGTAAGCAGAATGCTTGAAGGTCGTGTGGCCGGTGTATCTGTTCAAAACGTATCCGGAACCTTTGGTGCGGCGCCTAAAATTCGTGTTCGTGGTGCTACCTCTATTTCTGGTGATAATAAACCATTATGGGTAGTGGATGGGATTATACTGGAAGATGTGGTCAACATTTCCAACGAACAATTATCTACAGGTGATCCCTCAACTTTGGTTGGATCTTCAGTAGCGGGTCTTAATCCTGATGATATTGAGAGTTTTAATATTTTAAAGGATGCCGCAGCAACTGCGCAATATGGTGCCCGGGCCATGAATGGGGTGGTTATTATTACCACTAAAAAAGGAAGAAATACCGCTGGAAAACCAGTTATTTCCTATACAGGTAACTTCTCCAGTTACATGAAACCCTCTTATGATAATTTTGACATTTTAAATTCTGCAGATCAGATGAATGTTTATCTGGAAATGCAAAATAAGGGTTGGTTAAACCACTCCAGTTCATCACGTAGTGCGAATGGTGGTGTATTTACCAAAATGTACAACGAAATGTATAAGTACGATGCTGCAACGGGAACTTATGGTTTGAAAAACGATGCTCAAAGTCAAAAACAATTTTTACAGCGTTATGCAAATGCCAATACCGATTGGTTCGATGTATTGTTTAAGCAATCATTAATGCAGGAACATTCAGTGAGTGTGGCTACGGGAACTGAAAAATCAAAAATTTATGCCTCAACCAGCTTTTTACAAGATAACGGCTGGACAATTGCTGATCAGGTGAAAAGGTTTACTGGAAATTTTCGAGGAAATTTTGAGATTAGCGACAAGCTAAGTTTTGAATTAATTACGCAAGGATCAATCCGCGATCAGCAAGCACCGGGTACATTGGGCAGAAACGGAAATCCGGTATATGGTACTTACGATCGTGATTTTGATATTAATCCGTTCAGTTATTCGCTAAATACCAGTCGTACGTTAACTGCATTTGATACCAATGGTAACAGAGAGTTTTTTACACAAAATTATGCACCATTCAATATTTTACACGAGTTAGAAAATAACACTTTAGAACTTAATTTAATCGACTTTAAGGTGCAGGCCGGTGTCCGCTATAAACTAACTAAAGATTTAAAATATTCATTTGACGGTGCTTACCGTTATGCCAAAACAAGCCAGGAGCATAAAGTTACCGAAAACTCAAATATGGCTCAGGCATACCGAGCGGGTATTAGTCCAAATGATGCAACGGTTAGATCAAATAATAAATTCTTATATCGCAATCCTGATGATCCCAACGGGCTACCTGTTAGTGTATTGCCTTACGGTGGTTTCTACAAAACGAACGATGACAATATTGTAAATTATTACATCCGAAACAGTTTGGAATATGATAAAACTTTTAATGTTGATCACTTAGTTAACTTTTTTGCCACTCAGGAAATGAGGTACATTGACCGCCAGAATAAGGTATTTGATGGTTATGGTTACCAATATGATAAAGGCGGTATACCATTTATCGATCCGAATATTGTAAAGCAAAATGTAGAAGGTGGTTTTAACTATTATAGTATGGGATATCGTTATGAACGATACTTAAACTACTCTTTAAGAGGTGCATATTCTTACAAAGGTAAGTATAGTATCAATGCAACAGGTCGTTATGATGGATCTAACCTTTTAGGTGAATCGCCTACTGCAAGATGGTTGCCAACCTGGAACGTTTCCGGGGCGTGGAATATAGATACTGAAGATTTTATGCAGTCTGAACGGGTTAGAAAGATAGTTAACCGTGCCACGTTACGTGCTACCTACGGGTTAGTAGCAAGTATGGGTACGGCGCAAAATTCAAGTCTGGTATTAAGAAGTATGGCAACACGCAGACCTTATATTCCAGAAAAAGAAACCAAACTTTATATAGATGGATTGGAAAACTCTGAATTAACATTCGAAAAGCTAAACGAGCTAAACATAGGGTTAGACTTAGGTTTATTCAATGACCGCTTAACACTTACTGTAGATGCCTATAAAAGAAAAAGTTTTGATTTAATAGGTGAATTCAGAAATGGTGGTATTGGTGGTGAGGCAGTTAAGCAAGCAAATTATGCTGACATGAAATCGCAGGGTATAGAAGCATCTCTTGGCATGCGTGTTTTAAAGTCAAGTAATTTTAACTGGTCTTCTCAATTGATTTTTGGATATAACAAAAATGAAATCACCAATCTAAAAAACCAACCTTTAATCTTTGGTTTAATCGGGGCAGATGGCGGTGCATTGGAGGGCTATGCTCAACGAGGTTTGTTTTCATTGGATTTTCAGGGATTAGATCCGCTTAATGGTTCTCCAAAATTTATTAATAATGAAGGAGTGGTAAGTGGAGATGTTTATCTGCAGAGTGATGTGGTTAAATATTTAAAATATGAAGGCCCTATTGATCCGAAGTATACCGGTGGTTTCTCTAATACATTCAAATATAAAGATTTCACATTATCGGCTCTGGTTACCTTTGCTGCAGGAAATAAAGTACGCCTTTCACCAGCTTTTAAGACAAGTTACACTGATTTAGATGCCATGCCTAAAGCTTTCTTAAGCCGTTGGGAAATGCAGGGAGACGAATTGAAAACCAATGTTCCTTCAATTTTGGATGCGCTTGAGGCAATAGATTTTAGAAGCATTTATGCATATAATAACTATAATTATTCTACAGAACGAGTAGCAGATGGTGGTTTTGTTCGGATGAAACAGATTATTTTAAGCTATAATATTCCAGGTAAGTATACCAAAAAGTTAGGCTTAACTAATTCCTCAATTAGCGCTGTTGGTAATAACTTATTCTTAATCTATTCAGATAAAAAGTTGAACGGTCAAGATCCGGAATTTTTCGGCTCTGGCGGCGTTGCTTTACCAATTCCTCGTCAATTCACTTTATCTCTAAAGGTAGGATTCTAAATAAAAACACCATGAAAAAACTATATATATCTATCATTGCATTTACTTTGATCATCAACCTGGGATGTAAAAAATATTTAGAACAGTCGCCAGATCAAAGAACACAACTCAATTCCGTTGATAAAGTGGCTGAGCTATTAACTAGTGCTTATCCGGAAGGAAATTACATTGCTTTCACAGAAACATCATCAGATAACGTTGAAGATAAGGGACCTGGAATAGGTGATGAGGACCGAGTAATTGTGTTGCCATACTATTGGAGAGACAACGATAATTATACTGAAGACACGCCAACTAATTATTGGAATGCATGTTACACCGCAATTGCCTCTGCAAATGCTGCGTTAGAGGCAATTAATAATGCTCCAGACCAAACCGCATATCTGCCCTATAAAGGCGAAGCTTTAATGGCAAGGGCTTATGCTCATTTTATGCTGGTTACCCTTTTCTCGAAAACCTACGAGCCTGGAACCGCTAATGATTCTCCTGGGATTCCGTATGTAACATCACCAGAAAAGGTAGTTGTTGGCCAGTATTCAAGAGGTACGGTCGCTTCCGTTTATGAAAATATTGAAAAGGATTTAACAGAAGGCTTACCACTTTTAAGAAATACGGCGTATAAAATTCCTAAATATCACTTTAATATTTCGGCTGGTAATGCATTTGCCGCCAGATTCTTTTTGTTTAAAAAAGAATACAATAAAGTAATTCAATATGCAAGTGCGGTATCTCCGGGAAATTCATTTTCAAATATTTTAAGGCCATGGAATACTAGATATAACACTTATACTTTGGATGAGATGTACCTGTACTTTACACAAGCCTCAGAGCCTTCTACATTATTATTGATTGAAACTGCTTCGTTATGGGCAAGAACCATTACCCCTCGTTTTGGTTACGGGCAAGTAATAAATAACGAGGTTTTTACGAATAATGTTACTGGTGCCCGCTGGTCTTACAAATCAGCCTATTATGGGCAACCCCACTATAGTATGCTAAAATGGAAAGAGTATTTTGTGAAAACAAGTCAAAATGCAACTATTGGAGATCCGTATACCATAGTTCCTGTACTCACAGCCGATGAAGCCCTGTTAAATAGGGCAGAAGCTTATGCTTCATCAGGACAAAATGAGTTCGCATTGCAAGATTTAAATACTTATGCCAGTACCAGGATTCTAGGTTATAGCGCTACCGCTCATGCCGTAACATTAGCTAAAATAGCGGCTTACTATGGTATCGCAGATTCAAAGGAAGGGCTGATTGCTACGATCCTTGATTTTAAGAAAAAGGAATTTACTCAGGAAGGTTTAAGATGGTTTGATATCCTTAGATATAAAATACCTGTAAAGCACCGGGTTTATGCTGTAAATGGTTCATTTACAACCATCGAACTTACTGCAGATGATCCTCGAAGATTATTCCAGCTTCCTTCACAAGTTACACTTTCTGGTATAGCCCAAAATCCAAGATAATTATGAAAAAGACATTAAAAAATGGATTTGTTGCATTAGCCATGTTAACAGTCCTTGCATCTTGTAAAAAAGAAGAAACGCTGAATGCGAATTTAGATGCTATTGATCAAAACATCATTACCAATAAAAACAGTACAGATATTTGGTTAGACCAAAACTTTTTAAATCCATACAACATTGAAACGAAATATAGATTTGACCGTTTTGAACTGCCTTCCGGGAAAAACATTACGCCACCGGTAGTTGAACAGGTGATTCCTGCAATGGAAATGGTTCGTGATGTATGGATCAGGCCTTTCGAAGCCGCAGGAGGTGCTGATTTTATAAAGAAAATATCGCCAAAGCAGTTTGTCCTTGCAGGTAGTGCAGAATATAATACTAATGGAACCATCACTTTAGGAACAGCTGAAGGTGGAAGAAAAATTGTTCTTTATGTGATTAACCCTTTTGATAAAACGAGTCTGCCTTCCGTAAAGCAGATGATCCAGGTTATTCAACATGAGTATACGCACATATTAAATCAAACTGTTGATTTTTCAACGGAATATCAAACCGTTTCCAGGGGTGGTTATGAAGCCAACTGGACGCAGAGATCTTTAGCCGAAGCGTATTCTTTAGGTTTCATTACACAGTATGCAAGGGTTTCGCCAGGAGAAGATTTTGCAGAACAATCATCTAATATGCTGATGATGGGGCGTGTACAATATAATGCAATTGTAGCCACATTACCTGCCGATGCTCAGGTTAAGTTGAAGAAAAAGGAACAATATGTTGTTGACTATTTTAAAACCGCATTTAACATTGATTTTTATCAATTACAAAGGGAGGTGCAATTGGCATTGTTCAAGATTTCTGCTCCTGTTCTTTCGAGAATGATAGGCGTTGGAATAGGGTATACCACGCTTAGTAGTAATCCTACAGCCGATCCTAATCAGTCTGCTGAATTTTTAGGTTTGTGGAATGCAGCCAGAACTTCTATGGCTGCTGGTGGATTTGTTTTAAGTAACTACATGTTGACTTTTAAAACGGCCACCAGCATGACTTTAAGATACACCTTTACCAATGCCTCGGGTACAACCACTTATTCTGCCGATGCAGACTACGCCATGGCATTAAATACCACTACCGGAGTTACTACATTTACGCTACTAGCTACTCAGCCAACAGGAACTGTATATACTAATATGGGCGTAATTAATGCTAGAATGGCAGGGGTGAATATTTACTTCTCAACGGGGTCATTCAGGGCTAACTGGATCAATCAAATTATTCCGGGAAATATTGGCTTCGTAGGTTCATTAGGTGCATTCTATAAAACCACTAATGCCAATTCATATTTTTATGGTACAATGGGTCAATAACTTAAGAGGAAATCAACATGAAAAAAATATTAATATATACACTCTTATCTCTTGCCTTGTTTACTGGCTGTAAAAAGGAAGAGGTACTGATAGACGGTGAAAGACCGGAGGAAAGAACTACTGAGGCAGTAACCAAATACACCAACGAATTAACCGGAAGCACCAACGGCTGGAAGGCATTCTTATACCCTGAAGGCGGAGGGGGTTATTCATTCTACTTCAATTTTACCAAAGACAATAAAGTTAGTATGTATGCTGATTTGGATGTTGATCCGGCAAGAGAAAGTATGGAGAGTACATTCAGGGTAAAAGCATTACAAAACCCAACATTATCCTTCGATACTTATAGCTATTTGCATATTCTGGCCGACCCTGATCCAAGTACTTTTGGAGGTGTTGCTGGCTGGGGTTCTTTTTCCGATTTCGAATTTACTTTTGATAAGCAGGTGGGCGATTCCATTATGCTTACTGGTAAACTGCTAAAAAGTAAATTGGTATTAGTAAAGGCTACTCAGGCAGAGAAAAATCTCTATAATGCTGAAGGCTTACTCAATTCTATTTTTACCTCGGTTGATTACGTTGATAATAATAACAACATGTACTTCACATTAGTTGATGCCATAAAAGTTCAGACCTCAATTAATTATAATCAAAAGGTGGTTACATTCATCTGGGATGATGGAAGTGGAGGTGTAAGTACTGCTTCAACGGGATTTGCATTCACATTAACTGGTATTAGATTTAAGGAAGCTTTAATTTATAAAGGTAAATCTATAAGTGAAATTACCTGGGATCCGGTAAAAAAACTTTTCTTTACCACAGTAGATGGTGCAAGACTTGAAGTTTTATCTTCTCCAACCACACTCTATCCTTTACATTTATTACTCGGGATACAGTATTCTGCAATTGTGGTGCCGAACGCCACAAATTACCCTGGCTGGGGAACAGAGTTTGTTACCCGCAGAGCTGCTGCCGCTGCAGGAACATTAACATCTGGATATAATCTGCGATTAGACAGAATGGTTTTTAATTTCAATACCATTAATAATACCATGTTATTAAGTGCTGATATTTATCAGGGCGCAAATAGATTTGTTGCTGATTTCCCTTATACATTTACAAAAACAACTGCAGGCATTTATAAATTCACTGGCATTGCACCAACTGGAAATGCCTCATTAATTGTAACGCAGATGGCGCCGTTAACTACACAACGGATCAACGCTGATACTTTTACGCTGGCATATTTTACAAACCCAACAACGGGTGAAATTCTGGGACAGTTTAGAAGCGTACAAAATCCAAATTTTACTTTTTCAGGATCTCTGTTTTAAATAAAGATTTTCAGTAATTGTCTCTCAATTAACCCTCGCCTCACCAGCGAGGGTTTTTTTATGACATAATTTTTAACCTCCTCCAATCGTTAAATCATTATATTTGTGAACATGAAAAGGAAAATCATATTTATCTTATTTCTGGCGGTGCTCAACTTTGTAACGGTATTACAAGCCAATGCCCAGTGCGCCATGTGTAGCATCAATGCAGAGCAGGGTAACAAAAATGGCAACACGGTTTCTGCGGGTTTAAATACCGGTGTAATTTATCTTCTGGCTATACCGTACCTCATGGCCATTGTGGTTGGTGTGGTTTGGTATAAGAAATACCGGAAGAAAAATGTTCACCTGGAGATGAAGAAAGAGCCGTTTAATTTGAATTAATCGATGGCTGAACAAACTTCCAAACTTTCTGCTATCATACACTGTAAATGTCCGCATTGCCGTAGAGGTGATATTTTTACAGGTAGTATGTATGGATGGAATATTCAGCATACGAAAGTGATATGTAGCCATTGTGCACAACGAATAGAAATTGAGCCTGGTTATTTCTATGCAGCCATGTATGTAAGTTACGCCATGAATGTGATCGAAATGCTTATTGCCAGTTTTGCCACTTATCTTGTTTTTGGCCCCTTAGCTGATGATACTTTCTGGCATTATCTAATCGTGATTTTTGCAGGCTGTTTCATCCTTTATCCATTCAATTACCGGTATTCGAGAATGATACTCCTGCACGTTTTATCGCCTAATATTAAGTATAAGCCCTATTATGATCAGTAATTTACCGGCAATTGATTCGAACGTTTTAATTTTGATCATCTCGAACCAACATTTAAGCTTTTGAACTGTTTTCACTGCGTTTATGGTACAAAATAACTAAACCGTTCATTTCCCTAGCCCTAATTATGTTAAAAAAAGAAACGCTGAAATTTATAAAAGAAGTTGCCGAAAATAATAACCGGGAGTGGTTTGCTGAAAATAAATCACGATACGAAGAGGCAAAGCAAGATACATTAAATTTAGTTTCCGCGCTCATACCGGAGCTGTCTAAAGTTGATCCGTTAATCTCTGCAGAAACGGATGCGAAGAAAAGCCTGATGCGCATTTATCGTGATGTCCGCTTCAGCAAAAATAAAGATCCCTACAAAAATAATTTCGGTATTTGGTTTTCAGCTAAAAGTAAAGGCGGCAATGAACCTGGCTATTACCTGCATATTCAGCCAGGAAAAAGTTTCATAGCAGGTGGGTATTGGATGCCAGAGGCACCTCATATTAAACTCATCAGGCAGGAGATAGATTATAACATTGGCGAATTCAAAGATATTATCAACAATAAGGAGTTTAAAAGCAGCTTTAAACTTGGCACTGCAAATGCTTTGAAAAATGCACCAAAAGGCTATGATCCAACCGATCCGAATATCGAATTTTTGAAACTTAAAAGTTTTGAAGCAACAATGGAATTAGCTGATGAAGAATTCTTTAAGCCTACACTCGTTAATAAGTTAATAAGTTCTTTTAGAACGGTAAGCCCATTAATTGCATTTTTGAGGAATGCGATTGATCAGTAGATCAATTAGCAGTTTTCAGTTAACAGTTTTCAATTTCTGTTAGCGGTTTTTTATCTAAAATAAGCTTACTAATAACCACTAAACCCTCTGTATTTACATGAAAAATACCTTTTTTGCTTTTGCTGTGCTCTTATTTATATCTTCTGTCACATCATGCGTTGTTCTATCTCCAAAGAAATACAAAGCATTGCTTGGAAGTAAAGATTCCTTGTATACCGCTTTTAATGAAGGTATTGTTAAAATAGAAAATTTAGAAAAGGAAGTGGCCAGGCTTAAAAAAGATACCACTTTAATGGCAGAAGAATTAAGAGATTTGCAAAATAGTTACAATGATGTTGACGCGAATTATAAAAAACTCAAAAACAACTCAACCAGCGAAATCACTAAATTATCAGGAGATTTAGCTGCGAGAGAAAAGCGTTTAAAAGAGGTGGAAGAAGTGTTACGGAAACGCGATGAAGCAACCAACTCGTTAAAAGAAAAGCTTCAGCAGGCATTATTAGGCTTTACCAAAAGTGGCCTGACTGTAGAAATTAAAAATGGCAAGGTTTACGTTTCCTTAACCGATAAGTTATTATTCCCTTCCGGAAGTATCATTATTGATGAAAAAGGTAAACAAGCCTTAACCCAATTGGCTAATGTATTAAAGCAACAGCCTGAAATTAACATTGCGGTTGAAGGTCATACGGATAATCAAAAAATCAATAACCTTGGTCAGATTAAAGATAACTGGGATTTAAGTGTATTAAGGGCAACATCGGTGGTGCGTTATTTAACCGAAAGTGAGAAGGTAGAAAGTGTAAGAATGACGGCCACAGGAAAAGGAGAATTCCAACCTTTAGGTGCAAACACGAATGCAGAAAACAGGAGTAAAAACAGACGAATTGAAATTGTATTGTCGCCAAAATTGGATGAGCTTTATAATTTGATTAAATAAGATATCAGAAGGCCTGTTGAATAATCCCAACAGGCTTTTTATTTTCGATATGATTTTAAAACCTTAAAAGTTTGTTCAAACTGGCCGCCATTTAAGTTGGTGTAGTCTGGCATTGAGATTTTATGATGGGTTAAGAAGTTTAACAACTCTTTAATTACGTTTGATACTTCTTCAGAAACATCAGCATGTTTGAGGGAATCTATCTTCAAGAGGTAAAGCGCTACTTCCATCATTTTAAAATCGTCTTTTTTAGCGATTTCTAAACCTAAATCACTTTCAGCTACAGCTTGTTCATATTGGTGAATACAGTTATAAAAACTGGCTTTAAATACAAAAAAGCCAACAGAAATAAATTGCGTATAATAAGTGTAATCGCTTTTAATAATCTTCTCTACAAAATTTACAATTCTCTGGGCTTTCTTATAATAGTTTAGTTTAAGATAAGTATGACCTAAATGAATAAGCAGAAAAGGGGAGAAGACAGAATTTCGCAAATAGAAAATATTTGGATATTTATTTAAAATGGCCATAATAAAGCGGTGGCATTCAGCATAGTTTCTTTGTGCAAACAAGGTGTTCAGCACCAATCTGTAAGTGAGTATTTCGGCCGTCGTTATTTCTTCATTTTTTAACGGTGGCGTCCGGTCAATCTGGTGGCAAAGCTTAATAATTTTATCTTCCAGCGAACCACCTTCGGTAGGTTTGTTAATCAGATTATTATAAAAATATAAAATTAAATCATAAGGATTAATCGGAAACAGTTCATTTAGCCGTTTGTAGTTCCGCTTCAATAACTGCATGGTATTACCCAACGAGACCTTGTCAATATCTATCAAAAAGATATTGCATTCAATAATGTGCAGCATGATTTGTATATCCTCATTCAATACATTGTCGGAAATGTTTTTAATGGTTTCTTTGTACAATCTACTCATCGTTCTGCCGGAAGCCATCAGGTCTATAAAATCCTGCCCAATATTTTGCTTATTGAATTTGCTGTTCGGTTTACTGAGCTCATATTTTGCAACACAGCAAATAAAATCGAAGGCGTTATTCTTTTCCTCATTAGAAAAAGGAAGCTTCAATATATTTTTCAGTACTGCAATCTCGTTTCTGTTCACGCAGAACCTAATAGACCAATTCAGGATATTATTTCTTAATGTAGTTTTTGGTGAGAAATTTTGCAGTATATACTCAAAGAATGCTTTGCTCGACCGGTATTCGAAAATTTCGGTAATCTGGATAAAAACGAAATACGTGTAAATATCATCGTTTAGAAAACGAATTACTTCGGTAGGGATAGCTGTACTTAAGCGTTTTTCCTGTATCAGAATACCCGTGTGTAACAATTCCTCGTACGCCTCAGGGTAAGAACTGATGTAACTGATCACATTTTCTTTAGCAACGCGCAAACCCTTATTGCCTTCAGAAATATGATTGCTTATCTTTTTTAACAGGTAAATTTTTTCTGTACTCTTCTTGGCTAAAAATATTTTTTGCTCTAAAAAATAATTAATCAGCTCATAACATAAGAGTGGATCATAAAGCTCCAATGTTTTAGTTTCGCTGATCAGTTTATAATAAACCTGTAACCAAAACGGGGTTTTAAATTGGGTGATCAGGGGCTGGCTGATATCTTCTATGGTTACAAGCTTTTTTTCGATATGACTCAGCGTATATAAAATCTCTTTTGTGCTAAGCGGGGGCACATTGCATAGGGTATCATCATCATAAAATACACCCGTGTACCAGGTTTTTGTCAAAAATGCAGATCCTGTTAAAACAGGTTGCAGATTTATCCAGGTGTTGGTACGTAAGCTGATCATGATTTTAAGGAAATTATTCTCCTCAATGCTGTACAGAAAGTCTATGAATAATTTAAATCTGTCACTATTCGACAGGTATTCATCAATACCATCGATTAAGATTACGAAACGGCCTTCTTTGTTGTTGGGGTTATTTTTAAAATAGGTAATTAATTCACTTACGCTACCAAAATTAAACTCTTTTAAAAACCACTCTTTTAATGTTAATCCTGCCTGAATAGCAGAATTAATGGTGTTTGGGTTAATTAATAAAACAATATCATTTTTATATAGCGCATTATCTGCATTGAAAAAATGTTCAACCAGATGGGCAATTAAAATGGATTTACCATGACCAGGTTGTGCGCTAATGGTAGCAAACTGATAATTGTTTTTTAAAAAGTAATCAAAATCCGGATAATAGAAACTTCTCTTTGCTGTGAATTCAAATGGAACGCCCGAATTATTTTTTTTAGTTACGAGCGATAAATCTGTAATAGACTGTGCTTTCAGCTTAAGTGTTTGCCATAAGCTTTGCGATACAGTTAAGCTATTCTGCTTATCCTTTGTAAACGCATCCCAATCTGAATAGCCAATGTATTGAGACAAGCTATTTAATGTGAACAAAGAAAATTTATGAAGCGTATTGGCAAAACCAAAGAAACGTTTGATAGTGGTTTCACTAACATAGTTTTTGGTTTCTTGGAATACATACTCAGAAATGACTTTACAATGTGCAGGGTCGATATTCCTTAATCCTGACTTGGTAAGTACAAACTTCCTGAGTTCTATAAGGAGTTCGTTTGAGTTCATTAAATATAGAGATGATGACTTCGCTAATCTCATCAAAATTTCACAATACGAGAAATGATTTAAGTAATAAATGGAAGTATGAATGAAATGAATGAAATGCGATAGCCAAACAATGAATAGAAATGGATAACACAGATGAACTGCTCGAATGTAGATTTGTGACCATTGTACTGCTGTAACAGAAGTACAGCCAAACAAATCCAGAGTCACCTAAATTACGCCTGACATGATGAAAATCTCTACTTCGCTATCCTTAAAACGGATTATTCGCAATGCACTAACATTTGCTGTAGTAGTTATATTAACGCTAATATTTTCCAAATCGTATTCGCAAACAAAAATTTATGCGAATTCGGCAACAGCATCAGGAAATGCCACCAGTCTTACTGGTTGTGGTTTACTTGGTTTAGGTCCATGTTCAGTATCTACGGTTGATAATCCAACAAATGCCACCACGGCTGATGAGAATACTTTTGCTACAGTAAAATCATCTGGCGGAATTGCCTTAAATATTTTAGCGTATAGCGGTGAACTGGAATTAAAATTCCCAACAAATGTACCGGCAAATACCACTACCTACATCAGGATAGATTCTGATCCTGATTTATTGAATGCATTGCTGGGTGGTAATTTGGGAGGGTTATTGGCTAATGTTTTGGGGAATGTTGTGCTGGGTAACCATAGTTTTTATATCGCGGCAAAAAATGCTGCGGGTACAATTGTAACCGATGGCTCTAGTAGCGGGCAGTTTACCAATAGCAACCTTCGCCTGGTTAAAGATGGTTTAGGAAGGTTTTATGTGGCTATAACGCCTAATGCGATTTATGATCGTGTAGTGATTAGAGATAATACCAGCGCATTGTTATTGGGTACGAACAATAGTACAAGAGTCTATTATGCATTTCATACCTCGGGCACTGACCCCTGTGAACAGGCATTCGCAACTAGTTTTGAAGGAACCGGAATTACCCTCGATGCACTACGCCTAGGGAATTCTGGCGTAATTAATAGTGAACGGGCAATCGATGCCGATCCCAATAATTTTTCTCAGGTCAGTTTAGGCGTTCTGGCTGTAGGTGGAACGGCCAGTCAGATTTTCTATTTTACCACACCATCTAACCCAACGGATGATTTTAATTTAAGATTTAAAACTTCTTCGGCACTATTAAACCTTGGTCTTTTAAATAATATCCGGGTTACGGCTTATAATGGCAATACAGAGGTTTATACACAAGCTTTAAATCAGGGCTTATTAAATCTGGAGTTGCTCACGCTCCTCAATAATGGGTCAATTGTTAATCTCCCATTCTCTCCGGGCGTGCCTTTCGATCGGGTGAAAGTAACTCTTTCCTCCCTGGTAAATGCAAACTTAACGCAGACCATAGATGTTTACGGCCTTACGCGTTCTGCCGGAAGACCAACTTTTACGGCTCCTGCAAGTAACGCGGTGACTGCATGTTACAATGCTCCCGTTGCCCTAACCGCAACAACTGCAAATACAAACGAATTACTTTGGTACGAAAATATAGAAGGTGGAACGCCGGTAGCTACCGTAGCCTTTAACGGAACTTTTACTACCCCAGGTTTAACGGCAAACAAAACTTACTATGTTGCAGCAAGACGCCTGAATTGTCCAACTGAATCTTCACGTGTTCCTGTTGTAATAACGGTAGATCCTCAAATCATATTCTCTGGCGCTACGTTAACAAACGCAACCAGCCAGTCTGCTTATAACCAACAAATTGCCCCGGCGACAGGTGGCACACCGGGTTTTACCTATGCGCTAGCCTCCGGAAGTACTTTGCCAGCAGGCTTAACCCTTTCCACATCAGGTAATATTACGGGCATACCTACTGTTCCAAACGTTTATAACTTTTCGATAGTAGCTACAGATGTTAAGGGCTGTAATGTAACGGCACCATATACGCTCACCGTAACGGCTGCTTTAACATTAACTGCCGGCGCTTTACCTGAAGGGATTACAGGTACAACTTATCCAACACAAACTATTCCTGCTGCGGCAGGTGGTACAGGTCCGTATACATATGCTGCTGTAAATCTTCCTCCGGGATTAGTTTTTAATCCGACGACCAGAGAAATCACAGGCACGCCAACCACCCCTGGAAATTATACTATTCCAGTAACGGTTACAGATGCAAACGGAAATACGGTTATGGCTAATTATACTGTTAAAGTAACCAATCCATTCCTTTTACCTCCGGCAACATTGGCTGTTGGAACCACAGGTTCAGTTTATACGCCACAATTTATTCCACCGGCAACAGGTGGTACAACACCTTATACTTATACAGCTGCTGGTTTACCTGCCGGATTAACTTTCAATCCCGTTACCAGGGCAATTACTGGTACACCAACCGTTGCTGGTCCGTTTACAGTTGCGGTAACAGCAACAGATGCAGATGGAAAAACCGTAACTACCAATTATGCGCTTACGGTAATTAATCCATTAATCCTGCCATCAGCCACACTGCCCGATGGTACTGAAAATGTTGGATATGCAGTTCAGACGCTTCCGGCAGCAACCGGCGGGGTAGGACCATATACCTATGTTGCCACTAATCTGCCAGTAGGGCTAACCTTTAACACCACAACAAGGGAAGTGACAGGCACGCCTACTCAGGCAGGTAATTATGTAATTTCAGTAACGGCAACAGACAGTGAAGTAAGAACAGCATCTAATACCTATCCGGTTAAAGTCATCGGAACGCTAACTTTACCTTCTTCTACTTTACCAAATGGACTAGTGGGCACAACTTACCCTGCCCAAACCTTACCAGCTGTTACCGGTGGTACTGCACCATACACTTACGTAGCTACAAATCTTCCTCCTGGATTAACTTTTGATCCTTCTACAAGAGTGATCTCGGGAACGCCAACACAGGGAGGCACTTATAATGTACAGGTTACCGCAACTGATGCGAACAATAATAAAGCGACTACATCATATGGTATTACTGTTGAGGTAACGGCTCCGGTTGTAGCTTCTGCTACAGTATGTTCCGGATCTGGTGCTGCGCTAACTGTTAGTAATGTTGTGCCAAATGTTTCTTACCGGTTATATGGCCCAACGGGAAATACCGTTTTACAAACCAATGCTGCAGGAACTTTTACTACCCCGGTAGTAACCACTCAAACCACGTTTTTTGTTGAAGCATTCTCAGGTACGGCAGTAAGTTCAAGAACTGCCGTAATCGTTTCTGTGAATCCGCCAGCAACTTTAGCCACCGTTACTACAAGTAGCCAGGTGATTAATGCAGGTCAGACAGCCACCTTAACGGCCACTGCTGATGCAGGGAACATCATCGCCTGGTTTGATGCCGCCACAGGTGGTGCGCAGGTAGGTACAGGTGGTTCATTTACCACCCCGGTTTTACAAACGAGCGCAACTTATTACGTTCAAACCACAAGTGCTGCGGGTTGCGTAAGTGCATCCCGGGTTCCGGTTACCGTTACGGTAATTACCGGTGGTGGCAATAACATTTGTAATACCGCAAATTCACAAAATTCTGGTATTACGGGTATTTGTGCACTTTGTGCGATTGTAGATGCCGGAAACTCAACAGATGCCAACCCAGATAATGTAACAAAAATTCAGCTGTCTGTAGGTGTTGGCGCATCAGGTTACCAACAATTAATTTTCCCTAACGCAGGTACAGCAACAGATAGCATTCGTTTAGATTTAGGCTTGCCGGTTGGCTTAGCTGATGTTGGCATTTTCAACAATATTACTATTCGGGTATTAAACGGAACAAGCGTTATTAAAACCGTTCAGGTAGGCGGAGGCTTATTAAATCTTTCTTTACTTGGAGGAAGCAGGTTTGCTGCAACCCTTGTAGCGGGAGGGGTTTATGATCGTGTTCAGGTAAACTTTAGCTCGACTGTTTCTGCATTACGCGTTTTAGATATTTATGGTGCAACAGTGATTTATCCAAATCCAACGGTAACCGCCGGGGCGCAATCAATTTGCGCAGGCGGCACTGCTAACTTAGCAGCTACAGCTAATGGCGGCACTACATTAACCTGGTTTGATTTGCCAACTGGCGGAACACAATTAGGTGCTGGCGAAACATTTACTACCCCGGCAATTTCAGCTACTACAACTTATTACATCCAGGTTAACAAGGCAAATTGTGCCAATACTGCCCGTATTCCAATAGTGGTAACGGTAAATCCGGCTATTGTTTTTGCAGGGACAACATTAACCAATGCCACAATTGCATCAGCCTATAGCAGACCACTTCCAGTGGCTACTGGCGGTACGCCAGGTTTTACTTATGCACTGGCGCCGGGAAGCAATTTGCCTGCAGGTTTAACACTTTCATCAAATGGTTTAATCAGCGGCACGCCAACCGCAACAGGTACACCGACATTTAATGTGGTGGTTACTGATACAAAAAACTGCAGTGTTACAGCCACCTTTAACCTAACAGTAACTCCGGCGTTAACGCTGGCGCCTGCTGCATTAGTTGACGGCGTAACCGGAACACCTTATGTTACACAAACGATTCCAGCAGCTGCAGGTGGAACTGGTCCGTATACTTATACTGCGAATGGTCTTCCTCCGGGATTAACTTTTGATCCGACTACCAGAGAAATCACTGGTACACCAACTCAAATTGGCAATTATACTATTCCGGTTACAGTTACAGATGTAAATGGGAATACCATTACCACAAACTATACTATAAAAGTAACTGATCCATTGATATTGCCACCGGCTACTTTAGCCAGTGGGGTTAAAGGTTCAGTTTATCCAATGCAAACTATTCCATCGGCAACCGGCGGAACAACTCCTTATATTTACTCGGCCGCTGGTCTACCATTAGGATTGACATTTAATCCAACGACAAGAGAAATCACAGGTACACCAACTGAATCCGGAACATTTACAGTTCCGGTTACGGTAACCGATGCCACAGGAAAAACTGCAACAACGAATTACTCAATTACGGTAATTGATCCATTGGTATTGCCACCCGCAACCTTAGCCAATGGAACAGAAAATGTGGGTTATCCTGTTCAAAACATTCCGGCAGCAACTGGCGGAGTGGGTCCATATACTTATACTGCAATTGGTCTTCCTCCGGGATTATCTTTTGATCCTGCTACACGAGACATTACCGGTACACCAACTCAGGCAGGTAATTATGTGGTTTCAGTAACGGTTACCGATGGACAAGGCAGAACAGCGAGTAACAATTATGGCATCACTGTAATCGGAGCTTTGAGTTTACCAACGGCCACATTACCAAATGGCATAGTAGGAGATGTTTATGCTGGTGCAACGCTTCCGGCAGTAACAGGTGGCACCGGACCATACACTTATTTAGCAACAAATCTTCCGGCAGGACTATCATTTAATACCACAACAAGGGAAATTACGGGTACACCAACCATAGGTGGAACGTTCAATATTTCTTTAACAGCAACAGATGCAAACGGCAACAAGGCAACTACAAGTTATAGTTTAACGGTAACGGTGAACGCTCCTGTTGTGGCTGCTGCTACCGTTTGTGTGGGTTCGCCTGCGTTGTTAACGGTAAGCAATATACAATCTGGCGTTACCTATAACTGGTATGCTGCCACAGGAAATACACCATTAGCTACTAATACTACCGGCACATTTACTACCCCGGCCATTACTGCTCAAACTATATTTTATGTCGAAGCCGTATCTGGTACAGCAGTGAGCCCACGTACAGCCGTAACGGTAAATGTTAATCCATCTGCAACATTAGCAACGGTAACAACCAATAGCCAGGTGATCAATGCAGGCCAGTCGACTACTTTGTTGGCTACTGCAGATATAGGAAATACCATTGCCTGGTTTGATGCGCCAACCGGCGGAACACAGGTGGGTACAGGAACTTCATTTGTAACCCCGGTTTTAAGCGCAACGACTACTTACTATGTTGAAACCACCAATGCAACAGGCTGCGTTAGCGCCAGTCGAGTTCCGGTAACGGTTACTGTTATTCCTGGCGGAACAGGTACAGCATGTAATGCTGCCAATACTCAGAATAGTGGTATTACCGGAATATGTTTGCTGTGCGGAATTACAGGTGCAGGAAACTCAACTGATAATGATGCAACCAACGCAACCAGAATCACTTTAGGTGTAGGTGTCGCTTCATCGGGATATCAACAACTAATTTTCCCATCCGCAGGTGCGGCTACAGACAGTGTTCGTTTAGACCTTGCTTTACCTGGTGGATTATTAGATCTTCAATTATTAAACAACATTACCGTTAACATCCTGAATGGTGCAACGGTAGTAAGAACAGTTCAACTGGGTTCGTCGTTATTAAATCTTCAGCTCTTAAGCGGCAATCGTTTCGCCGCTACCTTAACTGCGGGCGGTTCATTCGATAGGGTAGAAATTCGCATTGGAGCTCTGGTATCTGCGGTAACCAGCTTAGACATTTACGGAGCAACCATCGTTTATCCTAATCCTACCGTTACTGCCGGTGCACAAACCATTTGTGCAGGCAGCACGGCTACTTTAACAGCAACTGCAAATGGCGGTACCACTTTAGCCTGGTACAATGCATCAACAGGAGGAACACAACTAGCAGTCGGCGAAACTTTTACCACACCTGCTTTATCAAATACGACTACTTATTATATACAAGTATCAAAAGGCACTTGTCCAAATCCTATCCGCGTTCCGGTTACTGTAACCGTTACACCTGCATTGGTTACGCCAGTGGTGGCAACTGTTGCAGCTAATTGTGCCGGAACACCAGCTACTTTATCCGTAACTAATCCTGTTGCAGGTGTTACGTACAACTGGTATGATGCCTCAACGGGAGGTAACTTATTATTTACTGGTGCGGTAGTAACTACTCCGGCCTTAAATGCGAATGCAACTTATTATGTAGAAGCTGTTCAGGGAAACTGTGTAAGTGCAACCCGCGCAACTGTTTCCGTAACGGTGAATCCTCGGCCGGTGTTACCTGTTGTTACGGCAAGCGCATCAACCATTGCACCAGGCCAAACTGCAATTTTGACGGCAACATCTACAGATCCAGCGGTAACTTTTAACTGGTACAGCACAGCGAATGCAACTGCGCCAATTTATACAGGTGCTACTTATGTAACACCGCCATTAACTACCACAACCAGTTATTTTGTAGAAACGGTTTCGGCTAACGGATGTGCATCTGCCAGTAGAATTCAGGTTACCATTACCGTTGATGGAAATGGATCTCCAAACCCTGTTCCTTGCGAATCGGCAATTGCACAAACAAGTGGTGTAACTGGCGTGGCATTGCTGGCAGGAGTGTTTAATCCAGGATTAGCCATTGATAACGATACCCAAACCGCATCGTCATTGGTATTGCCGGTAGGTGCATTGGGAGCGTCGGTTTACCAAAGAGCAAGCTTCGGTTCGGTTTCAAAACTGGGTGATACCGTTCGTGTTTTGGTATCTTCACCAGGCAGATTACTTTCCCTTAGCTTACTGGGTAATGCGCAAATCACTACCTATCTTGGAACAAACAGCAATGGCGATTCAAGATTCTTAAATAATAATCTTTTAAATGTTCAATTATTAAATGGCGGTACGCAGGCATTAGTCACTTTTGTGCCGGCAACAACTTTCGATGCTGTAGAGGTTCGATTAAATGGCGGTGCTTTAGGGGTACTTAATTCATTGAATTTCAATTATGCGCAACGTATCCTGGTGGCTCCCGAAGTGGTTTCAGCGAATGTAACTGCCTGCGCAGGTCAAACCACTCAGCTGGTGGTTAATAATCCATTATCAGGTTTAACCTACAGGTGGTATGATAGCGCCGGAACTTATCTTACAGGTAAAGACGGAATCATTTTCACTACTCCTGTTTTAACAGGCGATACCCGTTTCTTCGTTACTGCGGTTTCTGCATCTGGTTGTGTAAGCGCCAGAACACTGGTTAACGTAACGGTTAATCCAGCTCCGGTAACTCCAGAACTATTGGATCCTGATGTTACAGCTTGTTTAAATACAACTGTAGTATTCCAGGTGAAAAATCCGGTTACCGGAACAATTTATAAATGGTACGATGCTGCAAACGTTTATCAGGCAGGTTTAGATGGTACCACTTTCACAGTTGCCAACGTAACTACTAATACCACTTATACCGTTGAGGCGGTAAATAGTTGTAGTACTGCATCTGCCAGAACAACTGCAACCATCACCATTGGCAATATTGATGCGCCGGTAGTTACACCATCTGCAATCACCATTTCAGAAAATTCTGTTGCATCTTTAACCGCAACATCTAGTACTGCAGGGGCAACCATTAACTGGTATACCAGCACAACAGCTACCACGCCGGTTTTCACAGGCCCGAATTATGTAACTGGTCCGTTATCAAGTAACACTACTTTCTATGTAGAAGCAACGGTAGCCGGCGGATGTACATCAACCAGAACAGCGGTAGTAGTTACCGTGATTCCGAACGGAACGCCTGTGCCAACCCCTTGTGGTGCGGCAACTACACAAACCAATGGTGTAGCGGGCGGTATCACCATCGGCGCTGGTGTAATCAACCCAAATCAAGCCATAGATGGAAACATCAACACGGGATCCAGTTTGGTCATTCCAGTAGGTTTGTTGGGGTCTTCAGTGTTTCAACAATTAGGTTTTCCAGGTTTATCAAATGTTGGTGATACTTTAAGGGTGAAAATTACCACCCCGGGTCAATTACTTTCAGCAGGCTTATTATCAAACTTAACATTAACCACTTATCAGGGTGGTGTAACAAATAATGATGCGGTTTCAATTTCAAACCCATTAATCAGCCTTAATTTATTATCTGGCAGCAATTCTGCCATACTCACTTTCATACCAGCCAACAGGTTTGATGGGGTAGAACTCCGGTTAAATTCCGGGATACTCGGCGCACTTAATACGGTGAATCTTGATTACGCACAGAGAAGCATTGTGGCACCAACCGTAACTGCAACAACGGTTAATGCCTGTCAGGGTTCATCTGCCACTCTGAGTGTACAAAATCCTCAGCCAGGAATCATTTACAAGTGGTATTTAGGAGGCGTTTATCAATCGGATGGATCAACGTTTACTACGGATCCGGCTTTAGCTGCAGGTACTTACAATTATGCGGTAAGTGCGAATGCGAATGGCTGTGAAACGGTGAAGGTACCAGTTACGGTTACCGTAATTGCACCTCCGGCACCGCCTGTGCTTGCTGCGACAAATCCTGCGACTACCTGTATTAATACATCAGCTACTTTAACCGTAGTTCCGGTTGCTAGTAATACTTATAACTGGTATGATGCGGCGGTAAATGGCAATATGCTGGTAACCAATAATAATAGTTTTACTACGGCTGCCAATTTAACTGCGGGTACTTACGATTATTATGTAGAAGCTGTTAATTCAAATGGTTGTGGTAATCTAACCAGAACAAAAGCAACCATTACGGTTCTTCCGGCTGCATTGGCTGCTGATATTACGGTAACCGGAAATACAGCTTTGTGTACTGCTGGCACTGCAACTTTAACTGCAACGAGCGCAACGGTTACGAACCCATCATTTACCTGGTATAGCGATGCTGCTTTAACACAAATCGTAAGCACATCAGCTACCTTTACAACACCTGCAATTAACGCAGCAACTAAATATTATGTAACCGTTCGCGGGGATAATAAATGTGCAAACTTACCGGGAGCTGCTCAGGAAGTAAGCATTAGCATAAATCCTGTTGCAATAGCATTGGATATTAACCTAACCGGACCAACATCAATCTGTGGAGGTTCTTCGGTAAGCTTAACCGCAACCAGCCCTACTGTGAGTAATCCGGTATTTACCTGGTATAGCGATGCTGCTTTGACTACTGTAGTTTTCACAGGAGCAACTTTCAATACGCCTGTATTAACCGCAAACACTACTTATTATGTCACTGTAAGAGGTGATAACAGATGTGAGAATACTCCGGCAACGGCCAGAGCAATTACCATCACCGTTAATCCTTTTGCAACCGAAGCAGACATCAACCTTAATGGTACAACTTCCGTTTGTGCAGGCTCAACCACGCAATTATCCGCATCGAGCACCACTGTAACTAATCCGGTATTTACCTGGTATAGCGATGCTGCTTTAACAACAGTCGCTTTTGTCGGTGCGTCATTTAATACCCCGATATTAAGCAGTAACGTTACTTATTATGTAACGGTTAAAGGCGATAATAAATGTCAAAACCCTGCAAATGCTGCCAAAGTGGTTACCGTAACGGTAAAACCTTATGCTACTGCTGCAGATATTACCGTTGCCAACACACAAATTTGTGCAGGTTCAACAACCATGTTAATGGCATCCAGCTTAACGGTACCGCAACCTGTGTTTACCTGGTATAGTGATGCATCATTAACAAGTGTCGCTTTTGTAGGACCAACGTTTACAGTTACAGGTTTAACGGCCACCACCACTTATTATGTAACTGTTAAAGGTGCAAACAAATGCGAGAATACCGCAGCTGATGCTAAGGCGGTAGTGGTTACTGTAAATCCTTTGGCCACAACAACTGATATCATCGTAAATGGCGGTGCCAGTGCTTGCGCAGGAACAGGTACAACGTTAACTGCTACTTCTCCAACGGTAACTAACCCAGTATTTACCTGGTATAGTGATCCTGCATTAACCAATATCAGTTACATAGGAAATGTTTTCGTAACCCCGGTTCTTAATACTACCACTACTTATTATGTAACTGTAAAAGGTGACAATAAATGTGAAAATGCACCTAACACGGGCAGGTCAGTAACCATTACGATAACACCAGTAGCAGGTGCCGGGGATGTTGCTGCAAACGATGCAACAATTTGTCAGGGTACGTCGGCTGCTTTGCTAGCAACTACCACAACAGTAACTAACCCGACCTTTACCTGGTATAGTGATGCTGCTTTAACAACAGTAGCTTTTGTAGGCGCAACCTTCAATACACCTGTGTTAAACGCAACCACCAGGTATTACTTAACTATAAAAGGCGACAACAGGTGTGAAAGCTCAGCAGCTAATGCAAGAGTAATCACGGTAACGGTAAATGATGCAGCAACCGCGGCAGATCTTACTTTATCTGCCCCCGCTTTGATTTGTGGTTCTGGAACGGCAACCCTTGCCGCCAGCTCTACTACGGTAACCAGTCCGGTGTTTACCTGGTATAGTGATGCTTCACTCACCAGTGTTGCTTTTGTCGGCCCGAACTTTACCACGCCAACTTTAACTGCAAATACTACTTACTATGTAACAGTTAAAGGGACTAACAAATGTGAAAACACAGTTGCAAATGCAAAACCAATCACAGTGGTGGTCAATCCAAGAGCAGTGCAAGCTGATGTATCAGTAAATGGATCGAGATCAATTTGTGGAAGTGTAGCAGCAGTGTTAACCGCCAGCAGCACAACAGTTACTAATCCGGTATTTACCTGGTATAGTGATGCCGCTTTAACATCGGTAGCTTTTGTAGGAAGCGTGTTTACCACTCCTGTATTAACAGCTAATACTACTTATTATGTAACCGTTAAAGGCGATAACAGATGTGAAAATGCTTCGGGCAGTGCCTTAGCAGTAGCGCTTACCGTAACACCGATAGCCGGTGCTGGAGATGTTGCTGCAAACGATGCAACGATTTGTCAGGGTGCTTCGGCAGCTTTAGTAGCGACTACCACCACAGTAACTAATCCAATATTTACATGGTACAATGATGCTGCTTTAACAACACCAGTATTTACAGGTGCAACCTTTAACACACCAGCATTAACTGCAACAACTAAATATTACCTAACAGTAAAAGGTGATAACAGATGTGAAAGCTCAACTGCAACAGCCAGATTAATCACCGTGAATGTGAATGATGCAGCAACCGCAACAGATATCACTTTATCTGCACCAGCTTTGATTTGTGGTTCTGGAACGGCAAGCCTTGCTGCCAGCTCCACTACGGTAACCAGTCCGGTGTTTACCTGGTACAGTGATGCTTCACTCACCAGTGTTGCTTTTGTTGGACCGAACTTTACCACGCCAACTTTAACTGCAACCACTACTTACTACGTAACGGTTAAAGGCACTAACAGATGTGAAAACACAGTTGCAAATGCGAAACCAATCACAGTGGTGGTCAATGCAAGAGCAGTGCAGGCTGATATTACCGTAACCGGATCTACATCAATTTGTGGAAACGTAGCTGCGGTATTAACCGCCAACAGCATAACAGTTACTAATCCGGTATTTACCTGGTATAGTGATGCCGCACTAACAACCGTAGCTTTTGTAGGAAGCGTATTTACTACTCCGGTATTAACGGCCAATACCACTTATTATGTAACCGTTAAAGGCGACAATAAATGTGAAAATGCTTCGGGCAGTGCCTTAGCAGTAGCGCTTACCGTAACACCGGTAGCCGGTGCCGGAGATGTTGCTGCAAACGATGTAACAATTTGTCAGGGTATGTCGGCAGCTTTAGTAGCGACTACCACAACAGTAACTAATCCAACCTTTACCTGGTATTCAGATGCTGCTTTAACTTCGGTAGCTTTTGTAGGTGCAACCTTCAATACACCTTTGTTAAACGCAACCACCAGGTATTACTTAACTATAAAAGGCGACAACAGGTGTGAAAGCTCAGCAGCTAATGCGAGAGTAATCACGGTAACGGTAAATGAAGCAGCAACCGCAGCAGATCTTACTTTATCCGCCCCAGCTTTGGTTTGTGGTTCAGGTACAGCAACTATCAATGCCAGTACCACTACGGTAACCAGTCCGGTATTTACCTGGTATAGCGATGCTTCACTCACCAGTATTGCCTTTGTTGGTCCGAATTTTACCACACCGGTTTTAACTGCAACCACCACTTACTATGTAACGGTTAAAGGCACTAATAGGTGTGAAAATTCAGCTGCGAATGCCAAACCAATCACAATAGTGGTAAACCCAAGAGCAGTACAGGCTGATGTATCAGTAAATGGATCGAGATCAATTTGTGGAAACGTAGCTGCGGTATTAACAGCGAGCAGCACGACAGTAACTAATCCGGTATTTACCTGGTATAGTGATGCCGCTTTAACATCGGTAGCCTTTGTAGGAAGCGTGTTTACCACTCCGGTATTAACAGCTAACACTACTTATTATGTAACCGTTAAAGGCGATAACAGATGTGAAAATGCTTCAGGCAATGCCCTGGCAGTAGCACTTACTGTCAGACCAGTGGCAGGTGCCGGAGATATTACCGCAACAGATGCAACTATCTGCGCAGGATCCAGAGCTACATTAACCGCGGCTACTACAACAGTAAGCAATCCAACGTTTACCTGGTACAGCGATGCTGTTTTAACTTCGGTAGCTTTTGTGGGCGCAAGCTTCAATACGCCTGTTCTAACTGCCACAACCAGATATTATTTAACCATAAGCGGTGATAACAGATGCGAAAGTTCAACTGCTACAGCCAGAGTGATTACCGTAAACGTAAATGAAGCAGCAACTGCAGCTGATATTACTTTATCTGCACCAGCTTTGGTTTGTGGTTCTGGTACAGCAACTATCAATGCCAGTTCAACTACGGTAACCAGTTCGGTGTTTACCTGGTATAGCGATGCCTCACTCACCAGTGTTGCCTTTGTTGGCCCGAACTTTACTACTCCTGTTTTAACCACAAGCACTACCTATTATGTAACAGTTAAAGGAAGTAACAAATGTGAAAATTCAGCTGCGAATGCCAAACCAATCACGATAGTGGTAAACCAACGAGCAGTACAAGCTGATGTATCAGTAAGTGGATCGAGGTCAATTTGTGGAAACGTAGCTGCGGTATTAACAGCGAGCAGCACAACAGTTACTAATCCTGTATTTACCTGGTATAGCGATGCCGCTTTAACCTCTTCAGTATTTGTCGGCAGTGTATTTACCACCCCGGTATTAACAGCCAACACCACTTATTACGTAACGGTTAAAGGCGATAATAAATGTGAAAATGCCGCAGGTAATGGCTTAGCGATTGCTGTTACCGTGAATAGTTTACCAAACAATCCGGTGGTAGCCAGTACAGGAACCAGTATTTGTTCAGGTGAACCAACTCAACTGGTCATCAGCAATGCGCAAACCGGTGTAACTTACGAATGGTACAGCGCTGCAGCAGGTGGAAACTTATTATTTACAGGTACAACTTACAACACGCCAGCATTAAGCAGCACGACTGATTATTATGTGAGCGCGCTAAATACTGGTGGATGTAACAACAACGGCGGTAGAGTAAAGATTACCGTAACTGTAAATCAGAAACCAGCTGTTCCGGTAGTGAATACGTCTAACATCAGCACATGTATCGGCAATGTAGCCATCATCACAGTCAGCAATCCGCAAACGGGTGCAGTTTACAATTGGTATACTACTGCAACCGGTGGATCAATTGTAGGAACAGGCATATCGTTTACCACACCAACTGTAACCGGTAACGTAACTTATTATGTGGAGGGTGCGAATGGATCTTGTATCTCCGCTTCCAGAACGCCAGTAAATGTTACGGCCTTACCAGTGCCATTAGCACCTGCCTCTGCAACTCCGGCCAACGGAACAATCTGCGCAGGTAGCAACACCATCCTAACTGTAAATAATCCGGTAGCAGGATTAATCTACAGATGGTACAATGTAAGCACTAATGGAAATGCACTGGGCGAAGGCATTACTTTTACTACGCCGAACATTGCAGCAACGACCATCTATTATGTAGAAAGTATTGCAACAGGTGGTTGTGCCAGTGCAAGCAGAACACCAGTTACGGTAACAGTTCTGCCAGTACTGGCTACACCAGCAGTAGTGGTACAGTCAACCACTGCAAATAGTGTAACCTTCGCATGGCCTTCTGTGAATGGTGCATCAGGTTATGAAGTATCTACAGATAACGGCTTAACCTGGCAGGCAGCTGTTGGAACCACTTATGTAGCCACAGGCCTAAAACCCGATCAGTCTGTAACCATAATTGTAAGGGCAAAAGGTCAGTTGGCTTGCCAAACCAGTGCAAATTCCAGCCCGGTTACTGGTAAAGCTGCTAATCCGTTCGGAAGCCAGATTTATATTCCAAATGCATTCACACCGAATAATGATGGTAAAAACGACACCTTCCTTATTTACGGAACAACGATCGCATCGGCGAGAATGTCAGTGTTCACACAATGGGGTCAATTGATCTTCCAGTCTGATAACATGTCGAACGGATGGGATGGAACCTTTAAAGGCGTAAATCAGCCTGTTGGTGTGTACGTATACATGGTAGATGTTCAATTTACTGATGGCACGAGCACGATGAAAAAAGGTACAGTAACGCTAATTAGATAATGATGAGTAGGCTAAAAAATAAACAGACAAAATTAAATACTATGAAAATACGATCGTTTTTAAAATCATTTGTGGCAGTATTGAGCTTGCTGCTTTGCACCTCGAGATTATTTGCCCAGACCGATCCGCATTTTTCTCAATATTATGCTTATCCGCTTTGGTTAAATCCTGCCTTAACAGGAGTTATAGATGGCGATTACCGTGCGTCGGTAAATTTTAAACAACAATGGGGTTCATTAAACAGTTCGTTCCTAACTGGTGGAGCATCTTTTGATATGGCACCAAAGAAAAACTTTGCTTTTGGCGGTACCATTTTAAATCAACGGGCAGGTGAATTAGATTTTAATTATTTAACTGCTTTGGTTTCTGGTTCCTATCGTTTAAGATTTGGAGGAGAAGGGTTGCAAACCATAAACTTTGGTTTACAGGCAGGGATCATCAACAGGAGTTTTGATTATTCGCAAGCACGATTTGGTAATCAGTTTAACCCTTTAACTGGCTACGATGGCGGCATGATGAATGGTGAAACTTTTCAGTCGCAATCTTCATTAGTGCCTGATGTTAATTTCGGAATCATGTATTTTGATGGAAATCCGAACCAGAATGTCAATGTGTTTGTGGGGGCCAGTGCAGCCCATTTAACCCGCCCCATTGATCGTTTCACCGGAACTGAATCCAGAATCCCGGTACGATTCACCGGCCATGGTGGCGCCCGGATTCGTGCTTCAGATTTCTTAGATCTCGTTCCGAATGCATTGGTAATGTACCAGGGAAATACCAACGAGGTTTCGGTAGGTGCTTACGCACAACTTAATGTAAATCAGTCATCTAATATCTTGTTCGGTGGTAACTACCGGATGAAAGATGCAGCCATCGCATTCGTTGGTCTGCAGCTGAGTAACATGGTATTTGGTTTAAGTTATGATGTAAATACTTCTACATTCAATCGTGCATCCAATAGCAATGGAGGGATAGAATTATCTATCTCCCTAATTGGCCGTAATGGAATTATTGGTCCGAATTTCTTCTGTCCACGCTTATAATTAATAATCAAATGAAAAAAATATTGTTGTTTTTATTATTGGCAGCTGGAAGCTTTGCACAAGCTCAGTATATTGTAAACTATAAAAAAGTTGCCGATACCTATTTTGAAAATAAAGATTATTATGCAGCATCAACATTCTATAAAAAAGCGCTGAAAATCACTGGCGACACCGCTCAGGCCATTTTGCCTTATGGTAAGGAACGTAAGAGCACATCAGATGAAAAAGTTCTTGAAGATTATGAAGGAGCGATCTACAATCTGGCAGAGTCAAGCCGTTTATACCGGGAATTTGCCGAAGCTGAAAAATATTACAGCATTGCCATTACTTTCACCAATACCAGGTATAGAAAAGCCCTGTTTTATTATGCGGAAAGTTTAAGGGCGAATAAAAAGTTTAACCTGGCAATTGCTGCATTTGAGTCTTTTATCAGCAAAAACCCTGGCAATCCTTTGGTTAAAGATGCACAAAAGGAAATTGCTTCCTGCAAATTTGCACTCGAAGAAATGCGGTTTCCAAGAATGGTTCAGATTAAAAAAGTACCAGCAAACATAAACGGTTTAGGCTCGAATTATGCACCTGCAAAGTTCAATCAGGATTTTTATTTCACCTCGTCGCGGCCGATCAATGTAGCCGGTAAAAAAGATGTTGTTAAAACAGAAACCGGTGAAGTACAGGTATCTACTAAAGCTAATCCGTTTCTAAATACGCTTTACATCTCTAAAGATGCGCTATCTACTACGGAAGTTGCGGTGAAGATGATGGATATTAACTTACCTAAAAATATGGAGGTTGCTGCGGCAAGCTTTTCTCCCGATGGCAATACGGTCTATTTTACTGGCTGGAGAGAGAAAGAGCATTATGCGATATATACTTCTAAAAAGAACAATGAAAAGTGGTCAGCCCCACAGCTGGCAGGACTGGAAGTAAACAGTAAAGATTTTAATTCTCAACAACCGTTTGTAACCAGGGATGGTAATTTCCTGCTTTTTTCATCAGACCGGACTGGCGGTTACGGCAAATTTGATCTTTGGTACTGCGCCATTCGGAGCGATGGCTCTTTAGGCCAGGCAGTAAATCTTGGCCCAACCATCAATACTGAAGATGACGAGCGTGCACCATATTATAACCCATTTACCAAAAAATTAATGTTCAGTGCCGATGGTAGAATTGGTTTGGGTGGATTAGATTTCTTTGAATCAGACGGTGACCTGGTTACCTGGTCTGAACCAAAAAACATGGGTTATCCATTCAATTCATCAAAAGACGATTTATATTTCACCTCAATTAATCATGATGATACGAAAGGATATATCAGTTCAGATCGTGAATCATCATGCTGCCTGGAGGTATTTGAAATTAAGAAAGAATACTTCTCTGTTGAAGGAATTTTGACCGATTGTAAAACCAAACTGCCAATGGCAGGTGCATTGGTAACTTTCACTAACGTAGAGGGAATGCAAAAGGTTACCACCGGTGGAGATGGAAAATACTATTTCAAAGCAGATTCTAAAAGGCCTATAAAACTTGCTTTATCAAAGGAAAATTATTTCGCCATTACCAAAAATTATGTTTACGAAGAGTTGGCAAAAGCGGATACCATGATCCATAACGATTACTGTTTGAGTCCGTTTAAAATTGGAATTCCAATCGCCTTAGATAATGTATACTACGAATTTAATAGTGCGGAGTTAACAGAACCATCTAAAAAGGTGTTGGATTTTCTGATTCCGATTATGGAAGATAATGCAGAAATGGAAATTGAATTGGGCTCGCATACCGATAATATCGGCACAGATGAATACAACCTGGAGTTATCGAATAAGAGGGCTCAATCTTGTGTGGATTATCTGGTGAGTAAGGGAATTTCTCAGGTGAGACTCACCTCTAAAGGGTACGGAGAGTCTATGCCGATTGCGCCAAATGAGATTGGAAGAGGCAGAAGAAAGAAAGATAATCCAGATGGCAGAGCTAAAAACAGAAGAACTGAATTTAAGGTCACTAAAAAATAATTTCAATCAATTGTCCCAAGTTGATGGCCACTTTCATTTTATGGAAGTGGCTTTTTAGTTTTATGCTGATAGCGATTTTCTGATTAATCTTTGTATTTTTCACAGATTAAGCAATCTCATGAAACTCAATCTTCACCCAACAATTATTTTTCGAACACCTGTCTTCTCTTATCAAGCTGATCTGCAAGCTTGCTGGGCAGCGTTGAAAAGTGCCATTTCGATATCATCAGGCGATTTTTATGAAACGATAAAAGACGTGGAGGCGAAAGATTTGAGTGCTTTGCCACCTAAAATATACTTCACCATCTGGAAGTATTTTAACCGGGCTAAATATCGTTCTACTCCCTACGGAACATTTGCAAGTTTTAGCATTTTAAGTGATGCCATTAGCATGCAGGCAGCTACCCTGATCATTGATGAAGAGCAGATTGTTCATCGCTTTATCGATTGGCCGTACCGTAATCAGTTGGTATTAGATTTTGATCATACTTTAAAAGAGAACGGCTTTTTATTTAGCAACAGCAGTTTCTACCCCACGCTTGATGGCATCCGGTACATTGCCTGCTCGGAAGGTGTCTTCGAACTTGCCGAAATTGGCAGCGACGATTTTGTAATAAGGATACTAAATGCCTGCCTGAAGCCAATCCGGGTGCAGGATTTAATCTCGAAACTTGGATTAGATGCCAGTCAACAATCAGATTTGTTTAACATGCTTAAAGATATGCATGAATTGCAACTCCTATTTACTGATCAGGATCCCAATATTATCGGAGAAGATTATTTCAAAAGAATTGGTGAGCAAGAACAGGAAACCTTGCCTCAATACTTAATTGCTGAGCGCAGTGTTGTTGATGGAGGGGTAGATCGCAGTCTCTTTAAGTCTGTTCCACATTTACTCCAGCTGCTGCAGAAAATTATCCCGAAGGAAGAAAGAGCGGCATTAATAACCTTTATTCAAAGATTTAGTAATAAGTTCGAACAGCGGGAAATCCCACTTCTGGTTGCGCTTGATCCGGAAATGGGGATAGGTTATGATGAACTGGAGCAGAGTAGCGAAAGCGATGATTTTGTTGTTCAATTTAATAATAAAAAGGATAATAAATTAAGTTCCGATTTAAAAACTGATTTAAAAAAATCACTGTCAATAGAAAAGTTCGAACCCGGAAAAACAATATTCCTGAATGAACTGGATCTGGTTTTAAACGAAAAACCAAGTCCGCTGCCGAATTCGCTAAGCATGCTGTTAAATATTGTAGATGATTTAATCATTACGGATCAGGTAGGAGGGGTGACTGCAAACGCATTGGCGGGGCGTTTTTCCATGGCTAATGCCGCGGTTGAAAACTATTGTAAAGAAATTTCAGCAATAGAAGAGCAGGCGAATGCCGATGTGCTTTTTTTTGATGTTGCTTATATGGTTGAAGCCACTGTAGATAATATCAACAGGCGAAAACTGGTTTACCAGCAACAACTTTCCATACTTAATTATGATACTTCTGCGAATCCACTTTTGCTCAATGATATTCAAGTGTCTGTAAGAAACGGTCAGGTTATTCTCCGTTCAAAATCTTTAAATAAACGTTTAATGCCGCGTATGGCTTCGGCATATAATTATACACGATCAGATCTTTCCGTATTCAGGTTGCTTTGCGATTTACAGCATCAGGGTGTCCAAAGCAATTTGTCATTGCCGCTTGAAGGCATTTTCCCTGAATTAAGCTATTATCCGCGGCTACAATACCACAATATTATTTTAAATGCCCAGAAGTGGCGGGTTGAAAAGGCCGCTTTCTATCCTGCAAAAGTTCAGCTTTCTGTTGATGCATGTAGGCAGTATCTTACTGATATTGGAGTATCCGGCTATTTTAAAACCGGCTTATCAGACCAGACCCTATGCTTCTCTTTAGCTTCAGATGAAGATTTGATTGCATTTATGCAGTTCATGCAGAAGCATAAAAGCATTTACGTCGAAGAAGTGGTTTTACCAAAGCAGCATATGGTGGTAGATGAACAGGGAAAACCGTACCTAACTCAATTTATTCTTTGCATTACACACAATGAGCGCATTTATAATGAAGCGCCGCCAATTAATATAGATATCATAAATTCTGTTCAGCATGTTTTCCTTCCTGGAACTGAATGGCTTTATTTTGAAATTTTTTGTCACCAGCAGCGGGCAGATGAAATTCTAATTAACGTGATCAACTTATTTATACAGGCGCAGGGCGAAAAAATCAAATCTTGGTTTTTCATCCGATACAATGAAAATGGGAATCACATCAGGTTCAGGATAAATGTTAAAGACGTAGCACATAATCAGGTTTTAGGTGCTTCATTTGCAGATTATTTGTCACCTTACCTGAGCAATGGATTGGTGTCAGATTTTTATTTAAGGGCTTATAAGCGCGAAATAGAACGCTATGGAAGTGATCTGATCGAGCAGGTGGAAGTACATTTTAATACCGATAGTGCATTTGTATTGTCTATTCTTGCTCATCAGACAGATACTTTTAGCAAGTATAAGTTTTGCGCAGCAATTGCAGAACGACTACAGCAAGACGGAGTTTTTGAAGTGGACGAACTAAGACAAGTCGTAAAACTGGCATCAGACTCCTACAATAATGAACACCACTTAGATGCAGCTGATTTCAAAAAGCTAAATCAGCAATATCAATATTATAAAACCAGCATCACAGCATCACTTGATGAATACCAAGAGGCTTGTTTTACCCAGTTGGGTCAGTCGCTGGTCTCTTTATTACAGGGCAATGAGCCTGGCCGTAAGGTTAAGTTATTTATGGATTTGATGCACATGCATGTAAATCGCCTTTTTGCTAAAAACCAGCGAACGCATGAAATGGTGATGTACTACTTCTTGTTAAAAGATCTTCAACGCAGCAAAGCTATCGGGTAATATTTAGTCTGGCCATTGGGTTAACTACCTCGACGGTAATTTCGGTAACGTAACGATTTAAGGGATCAGTATAATATTTGAAAATAAAATCATCTTTATAAAAGCTTTTCAGGCGGTTGGCAACATTTTCCAATCCAACGTGATGACTTTCATGTTTACCGCGTCCATCATTTACCATATTAATGGTGCTGATGTTTAAGGTGTTTTCTTTGTAATCTATTTTTACGATGGCAGGCTGGGTGGAATGTGTTACGTTTCCATGTTTAAAAATGTTTTCTACCAGGGTCAGTAGAATAAGCGGTGGAAATCTCAACCCAAACAAATCGCCATTTACTTCCAGCGACATATTAATCGTATTTGCCGTCCGCAGTTTATGCAAATTAATTAAGTGCTCAATTTGTTCAACTTCTTCGCGCAGTGGCACCAGTTCTGAAGCTTCAGGTTGCTTCAATGCGTAGCGCATCATTTCTGATAAATTCATAATGGCATCGGCAGCCATTGGCGCTTTTTTACGCGTATCGTTATAAATAAAGTTTAAGGTATTAAACAGGAAGTGCGGATTAATCTGACTTCTCAAAAAATTGTTTTGCGATTGAATCAAATCTGTTTCTAAGCTCTGTTTTTCAATTTGCGTAATCAGATTTTGCCGCTCCAAAATCTCTACTTTTTTCTGATCTTCAAATGATTTGATGATATAAACATAGCCGGTAGCGAAACCAATAAAGAGCAGTGATCTGTAGATACAAGATAAAATGAATGTGCGGTTAATAAAATTCCATCCTTCAGAATCTATTAAACCTATCTTGCCGAACAGCAACACCAGTATATAGGTTAGCAGAATGTATGCGAATAACATTAAAAATATTAACCCTAATATTTTGAAAAATTTAAGTGTTGCGCTTCTGTCTTTTATTACTTTTTCAACCAGGAAGGCATGGGTATAGAAAACAAAAATGTTCGTGATGTAAACCAGGAGGTATGCGCCAACGGGGCGAAATTGTTTTGCGGCAAAACCCAATATAAATACCTCATATATGATGTAAATTCCCCAAATAATAAAGTGAAGTTTGTATTTTTTCCAGAAATTTTTAAGCGTTAATTGTATCATTTTTTAGGTTAAATCTACTGAAATTGAGGTTTTATCTCCCAAAACTAAGTGTTTGTGTAAAAAAATAGGGGAGCAAAAATTTAGGCTGCACCTTTACAGAAATTAATAACAACAATAATAACTCTTTTAAATTTATCATATTATGAAAACTCAAAACACTCCGAAACTTGCAAAAAAAACTGTTTTTGTTTACAAAAATGTTAAAGCTCAAAATAACTTCGCTACTAATCCAACTGGAGACATGAGTCACACAATAGTAATGACCAGCTATATCGTAGATTAATAATCTATTGATTTCGGTTTGATTTTAACAGACTGTTTTGTACATAGGTGAAGAAAGCTTCTTTGTAGCCTTCACCAATTTGTATCATTTCATTATTAGTTAAACGGATAATGTTTCCATCCACTTTTTTGATGGCAGATTTGGCAACTATGTTAGATTTGTTTACCCGGATAAATGGATGACGCTCCAACGCTTTATCGATCTCCTTTAAGGTAAGATAAGTAGTATGCGTTTCAGTGTTGGTGATAATCTGAATATAGTTCTGTAATGCTTTGATGTAGAGAATCTCATCGATAGCAATATTAGAGAAAGCATATTTGTGATCGCCTTTGATGTAAAGTGCAGAAGCATGGTCAGCATCTTTTGCCGCACGGGCATTGTTTGCTTCCTTTTTCAGAATTCTGTCTATACCCAGAGCGAATTTTGCAAATGAAATTGGCTTAAGCAGGTATTGATCTGATTGCACATCGAAAGCTTGTAAAGCATAATCAGGGTGTGCGGTGGTGAAAATTAAATACTTCGCCTTTTCCCTGATATTTTTGGCTAGTTCGAGCCCGTTAATTCCAGGCATATCAATGTCCATGAATAATAAATCGATCTCATCGTCTAAGCTAAGCTCAGTCAGTGCCTGCACAGGACTGGTGAAAGTCTTAAAAACAGTTAAACCGGGCATCTCTTCTATATGGTCGGTAATTACCTCGATTGCATGCTGTTCGTCGTCAATAACAACGCATTTTAGATTCATGATAGTTATAATAATGTTGCTTGAAATGAATTACTGCAAGTTAAATAAAAAATGAATTGTATTTAGCTTCCCGCGATTAAAAAAATGCAACCCATCGTTTCGTCTAAAATTCTACAGGTTTCGTGTAAAATTCTGGGGGGTTCATGTAATAAAATCCATTCCACATATCTTTTTTCTAATCTTTAAACTGTTTGCCAAAAACAAATGATTAAGGTGATTGGCTTTTAAGTCCTTATCATTTTAGTTGACCTAACATCTGCCTGCCCAAATTTGTGTAGCCTGTTGAAAGAACATATTAAACAGGCCATACAAAACTGGGTTAAACATTTAAGGTTTAAAAATTTAGAAATACAAATTAGCATATCACCACATCCATCCAAGAAAGAAGTTAATGATGATCGCTCAAGAATATGAATACCTATATAGTAAAGGCTATTGTGGAAGCATATCCAATCAGCACATCATAAATGCAGGTGGCTATTTACAAAAGCAGCAGAAATGTACTTATCTGGATGCCTTTGAAATCGTTATTGGTCGGATGGAAAAGGAGTATGCTGTTGGAAAGTCTTTTCTGATCATACGCAATTATGTTCAGCAGGTAATTCTAATGGCAAATACTGTATTTAAACAATACAGCATAAAAACTGATACCTCTAAAAAATATATACACTACTATGGAACTTAAAGACGAAATAGGACAATTTGCTGTCAGGATCAAAAAAATGCTTCCACAAGTTCAAACAGAAGATTCTACCAGAAATGCATTAGTGATGCCTTTCATTCAAATTCTAGGCTTTGATCCTTCAGAGGTTCAATCTGAGGCTGTGCTAGACTTTGGAGTAAAAAAAAGCAAGAAAGTTGATTATACCATTATGAAAGATGGGGAACCTACTATTTTAGTAGAGTGTAAGCACCATGAAGACAGTTTGGATATTCACGATTCGCGTTTATCAAAGTACTTCCGTAAAACAAAAGCAAAATACGGCTTACTCACAAACGGATTGGTTTATCGTTTCTATACGGAGAAAATGGTTAAATCGAAAAAAAATCAAGAGCCTTTGTTTGAATTTAAGTTAACAGATACTAAAGCGGCAACAATTGCCAAAATGATTGAAGATCACAAAGATTATTTTAATGTTGATCAAAAACAAGTAGCTAGTTAGTATATTTATTGAAATCTTAACGTCCCGGAGATTTATAAAATTAAGTCCTAATTTATTAGGACTTTTTTTTGCTTCCCAATTTTTGCTTCTCGTAAAACAAAAAAAGGGAAAAACCATTCGGTTTTTCCCTTTAATAACATATAACAAGCGCTTAGATTAACTCAACGCTTCTGCTCACAAAAGCAGTTAATTCGGCGCCTATTAACATTCCCTGAGCCAATAAAGCTAAATCGACAGCTTGTTTTGCCAGATTAGCCTGCGCTTCGCCTTCAGTTTTTAAGATTTTGCTTACCAATTTGTGGTTTCCGTTAATAGCCACTTTGTAGCTATCCGGCATCTGACCGTAAAAGCCCATTCCGCCACCCATTGCAGCCATATCTTTCATCCGGCGCATAAATTCGTCCATGGTTATGGTTACTGGAAGTTCATCGGGATTTAAAGCGATTACTTCTACCTGCATACCTGGTTTGGTAATTGCTTTTTCAAAAATTGCAGTTACTTCTTTAACCTGGTCTTCGCTTAATACGTGTTCGTTAACTTCATCCTTTTCGATTAATTTATCAGCTACACTAGAATCCACACGTTTAATAGACGTTTTCTCCAGTTTCTGCTCCATTTGATTGATGAAGTGATTATCGATTGGCGAATCCAATACTAAAACATCATAGTCTTTTTTATTAGCCGATTGAATAAAAGCATCTTGTTTTGCAGCATCATTTGAATACAAATAAACTACGGTACCGTTTTTATCTGTTTGTAATGGAGCTACCTTCTCTTTATATTCATTTAAAGTGAAAAGTTCGTTTTTAGTGTTTCCAACTAACGCGAAGTCTTTAGCTTTATCATAAAATTTTTCTTCACTGATCATTCCGTATTTTACGAATAGACCAATGTCTTTCCATTTATCTTCGAATGCTTTGCGGTCTTTTGCAAATAACTCCGCCAACTTATCTGCAACTTTTTTAGTGATATAGTTGTTGATTTTTTTAACATTACTATCTGCCTGTAAGAAGCTACGTGATACGTTTAATGGAATATCCGGTGAATCGATTACACCATGTAATAACATCAAAAACTCCGGAACAATATCTTTTACCTCGTCGGTAATAAATACCTGGCGGGAGTACAATTTGATTTTATTGCGTTGCATTTCGAAATCGTTTTTCAATTTCGGGAAATACAATACACCAGTTAAGTTAAAAGGATAATCTACATTCAGGTGAATCCAGAACAATGGTTCTTCACTAAATGGATAGAGTTCGCGGTAGAAGCTTAAGTATTCCTCATCTGACAAATCTGCAGGTGCTTTTGTCCAGATTGGGTTAGTGGTGTTGATGATGTTATCAACTTCTACATCTTTATATTTTTTCTTGCCTTCCTCATCTTCACCGTCTTCAACAGATTCTGTTTTGGTGCCGAACTGAATCGGAACAGGTAAGAATTTAGCATATTTATCTAAAATTTCCTGCAATTTTGATTCTTCAAGAAACTCTTCAGAATCTTTATTTACATGAAGGATGATATCTGTACCGCGGGTAGTCTTTGTGCCTTCGGTAATTTCGAATTCTGTACTACCATCACAAATCCAACGTGCGGGTTCAGCACCATCCTGATAAGACAAAGTTTGAATTTCCACTAAGTCCGCCACCATAAAGGCAGAGTAGAAACCTAAACCAAACTTACCAATAATCTCGTTGGCATCTTTTGCATCTTTAAATTTTTCTACAAACTCACTTGCGCCAGAAAATGCAACCTGGTTAATGTATTTTTTGATTTCTTCGGCGGTCATACCCAAACCATTATCACTAATGGTAATGGTCTTTGCGTCTTTGTCTACGGCAACTTTTACTAAAGGTTGTCCCACTTCGCCATTGAACTGACCTAATGAACCTAGTCTTTTAATTTTCTGAACTGCATCTACAGCGTTTGAAACCAACTCACGGAGAAAAATCTCGTTGTCAGAGTATAAAAACTTCTTAATTATCGGGAAAATATTCTCGGTATGTATGGAGATATTTCCTTTTTCTTGAATGCTCATATGTAAATAATTGTTTAATCTACATGCTACATAACAATGCCTGTTCCAAACGATTCTGTTTGTCAAAATGACAGGTTCTGTTTTGCGTGATTACATAGCGTAAAACAGGAATAATCTTCTTAAAGGTGTTGAGTGGAGATTTCCAATCCGAATGTTTGAAAATAATATAAAGATAAAAAAAAGCCAAAAAACAATTAAGTTCTTTGGCTTTCAGTATAATATATTTCTTTTTCTAATTTAGATGAAAACTGGGTTTGTCTTCTTCTAAAGAAAGAATTTTGGTGATCTTTTTTAAGAGTACGTCCATCTGGAATGGTTTCGAAAGAAAATCATCCTGACCGTAATTTAACGTGGTAAAATCTTCCGGGTTATATAAACCAGAGATCAGTAAAATCGGAATTTTTGAAGTGCTTTCTATAGATTTTAATTGTTCACATAAAATACGCCCGTCTATGTGGCCAAGCGATATATCAAGTAAGATCAAATCTGGTTTGAAGCTCTCAATCCTGTTAAATACTTCTTCTCCATCGTTAAGTGCTGAAACCTTGAACCCGCCGATTTCTAGTATTAATTGTATGGTTTCTAAAACCTCAATGTCATCGTCAACTACCAGTATTCTCTTCATATGTTTTAAAGCAATTTATTCGCCATCAAAAATATAACAAAATGTATCTTGTTAAGTTTACAATCTTAAGAATATTTTAACAATTAATTTATAAACAAATAAAATTTGCAAATATTAGCTGGTCTGTTGAACAATGCCTTCTTTTTGGAGAATAAAATTGAAAAGTTCTTCTATTGGTTTTTGTAATATTTTGCCAGGTTCTATGCCGTTCTCTTCTAAAACCTCAATTAAAGTTTCCTGATAATAATAGGCAATGGATCCTACAAAATGGCAAGGCACCTCTTTGTATTTAGAGTAATCCTTTACATTGGTATTTACAAATTCCTGGAAGCCTGTTTTTAAAATGTCCTGAATAAACGGATGGTCGCGATGGCTGGCCATAAACCGGCTAAATCCTGCAAGGTAAATATTAGGGAAGGGCTTTTGGTAGACGTTGGTAATAATTTGTTCCTTATCGGCGGGGAATGCTTTTTTAAATTCGGCCGCCAGTCCGGCAGGCATTTTATTGTATAAGTAGGAAAGGAGTACTTTTTTGCCGAAAAAAGTTCCTGAGCCTTCGTCACCTAAAACATAACCTAAGCCATGGTGGCCATCATGAATTTTCTTGCCATCAAAATAGCAGATGTTAGATCCTGTTCCTAAAATGCAGTTTAATCCTTCTGCATTGCCGCAGGTGGCATAAACAGAACCCAGTAAATCGTGATCTACAGAGATAAAAGCATTTTGAAAAACTTCGGAGAGTCCGTTTGAAACGACTTCATGCTTATCGGGGGAGGAGCAACCCGCACCAAAAAAGTAGATTTCCTTTACGAGATCGGCATATTGTATTACCGTTTCATTTTTCGAAATTAAGTTCGAAATATCCTGCTCACTTAAAAAATATGGGTTTATTCCAGTGGTATTAAATCTAATGGTCTCTCCATTAAGATAACCCATCCAATCGGTTTTTGATGAGCCACTATCTGCAACAAGTATCATGCACTAAATATAAAAATTAAATATAGAATTTTATGCTTGCAATAATTTCGTTACGCGTTTGTGGCTTTAATTGTTGTTTCGTTATGAAATCCATAATTTAAATTTAGATAAGAAATTTGAAGAATTTAGATATGTAAATGTTATTGACTAGACATAGGGATCTCTTTACCAAAGTCTTTAAATTAGGTACATTATCGGTAGTGAGGTCTGTTGTAGTTTTATAATCAATTAACGAAAAACCTGCAAATCTTATATCTCTAAAAAGCTGTCTAAAAACTCAACTTACGAAATTTCAAAGCCTGTGGGCTGAAGAATTTCGGAAGTTTTGATGGTAGTACCGTAAAGCTTTCGAAGTATTTCTCCCCAACAAAGGCCACCAAACTTCGCAAGTTGATCTTCATTTATGAAATTCAGACAGTTTCTCACAGATACCAACTTCGCAGGTGATTACCTTAAATTAACAGAAACGGAGTTTACAGACTTATATTTCCACTGATTTCTTTCAAAGTAGTTTCTGCTAATTTGGCTTGATATTGCATTTCGATGAAGCGGTTTTGTGCATCGATGGCATTGCGTTGTGCTTCCCGTAATTCAAGCGGCGCAATGCTTCCTAAACGGTATTTGGCTAAAGTAATGTCTAAGCTTTCTTTCGCAATGTCTACGTTTCGCTGTTCCAGCTTTACTAAATCCAGGTAGGTGGCATAATTCTGATAAGCAGAAAGCAATTGTGAATTTACATCCAGTTTTGTTTTGCCAAGGTTTAATTTTGATGTCTCAATCTCAATCTTTGCGTTGCGCTCATTTTGTCGCTGTAGAAAACCGTTAAATAAATTTAAGCTGGCGGTAACACCATAGGTAAATCCATTTGCAGCAAAACGCTGGTTAAATCCGGTGGGACTCGTGCTGTTTGCCCGGCTGTAACCAGAATTTAAACTAATGGCCGGATACCTGGCGCCACGAACAGCTTTTAAATTCAGTGATGCAAGCCGTTGGTTGATGAACGCATTCTGTACATCCGGATTTTGCTGTTCTGCAATCTCCGCCTGCTTGCTGAATAAAATCCCTCGGTCTACATCGATGCTATCGGCAACAGAAAAATTAGTACTGATATCACGAACCATAATCTGGTTTAATCTGATTTTTGCAACCTGTAAAAAGTTTTTAATCTGAAGGTAACTTGAGGTATCTGTATTATAATCAACCTGGGCCGTTAGTACGTCTAATTTAGACCCTCTTCCTAACTCCAGTTTGGTTTTAGCAATATTCGTGCGTAAAACTGAAACATCAATAGCACTATCTGCCGCAACGAGCAGCTGTTGTTGTCTGATCACATCGTAGTATGCGGTAATGACATCTGCAACTGTATTTAAAATCGTTAACCGGCTATTCACTTCCCCTTGTTTTTGTAGCTCTTTTAACCGGTCATAGTTTGCAAACATGGTAAAACCATCAAAAACGGTCCAGTTTAAATCTGCACCCAAACTGTTATTAGTGCTTCGTGCGCCGGTTATTACCCTTTCTGGTCCGGTTGCTGGCGTTTGCCTGGTGTTTTGGATCCCTCCGCCGTTTACGTAAGTCCCGTCAAGCGTTGGCAGCATGCCTGCATTGCCGATGTTGTTATTGTTTTTAGCGATTGATAAATCGTTTCGGCTGATCTTGATGTCGTAGTTGTTCTGCAGTGCGATGCTTACAGCCTCTTTTAAGGTAAGTAGTTCCTGTGCAAATCCCGACAGGGATAAACACAACAGCAATGATAATAGTTGTAATTTCCTGCTCATCTTATTCTTCTATGTTTAATGCTTCCTGTTCGAAGCGATGGGCATCTTTCAATTGTTTATTTGGTTTGTATGGTTTTGCCCAGTAAGAGTAAATCGCCGGAATTACAAATAAAGTGAGTACCAATGAAAAAAGCGTTCCACCTACAATCACTGTTCCCATACTCATTCTGCTTTTCGCTGCTGCACCTAAAGCCAAAGCAATTGGTAGTGCACCAATAGCGATGGCTAAACTGGTCATCAAGATCGGGCGTAAACGGGAAACAGATGCCTCACGAATGGCTTCAGCAATCGGCGTTCCCTTCTCTTTTAACTGGTTGGCAAATTCTACGATCAAAATACCATTCTTCGTTACCAGGCCAATTAACATAATGGTTCCAATCTGGCTGAAAATATTCCAGCTCTGGCCGCATAACCAGAGGGATAAAAATGCACCAGCAACAGCCATGGGTACTGTTAAAATAATAATAATCGGATCTTTAAAACTCTCAAACTGTGCCGAAAGAATCAGGTAAACCAATAACAAAGCTAAACCGAAAGCGAAGAAAGTGTTGGAAGAACTTTCCTTAAAATCTCGGGATTCTCCACTTAAATCAGTTGAAAAAGTTTCATCCAGTATTTTTGAGGAGATGGCATCCATGGCATCAATACCTTCGCCAATACTTTTTCCGGGTGCCAGACCAGCAGAAACCGTAGCCGCAATGAAACGGTTGTTTCTATACAATTGTGGCGGACTGCTTTCTTCTTTCGCGGTAACCAGATTATCTAGTTGAACCAATTCTCCCTTATCACTCCGAACATAAACCGAACTTAAGTCTAACGGGTCTTTCCGGTCGCCACGATCAAACTGACCGATTACCTGATACTGTTTTCCGTTCATAAAGAAGTAAGAAAAACGCTGACCGCTTAAACCTAAATTAAGGGTTTGAGCAATTGCGGCAATAGAAACGCCCAGGTTTTTCGCTTTATCCCTGTCGATGGTTAAATTAATCTCTGGCTTGTTAAATTTAAGGTTGACGTCAGAAACAGTGAATGTCGGGTCTTTTGCCACAGCATCCATAAACAATGGAATTTTTTCCCGCAGTTTCTCGAAATTTTGTGCCTGGATAATGTAACTGATCGGCAAACCACCTCTTCGTCCCACAGATATGGTAGGTTGTTGGTTGATAATGGTCTTACCTTCTGTGTATTTCTTAGTGATTTTTGTGAGTTGATCTGCAATTTCTTTCTGCGTCCGCTCCCGGTCTTCGGGATTAACAAGCCCCATTCTCACAAAACCGGAATTAACCGATCCTGAACCGCCAAAACCTGGCGAAGTAATGGTAATATTTACATTTTTTTCCGGAACAGAATCCATCACCAACTGATTCAATTTCATAATAAACTGATCTGTATAAGCGAAAGAAGCGCCTTCTGGTGTAGTTGCACTGATGTTAATCGCACTTCGGTCATCATAAGGGGCGGTCTCTTTCGGAAGCAATTTCCAGAATAGAAAAATGAGACCCATACAAATCACAATAATCGGGATAGAAAGCCAGCGTTTATCTAAAAATTTATTCAGATTTGAGGCGTATGATTCGTTTAGTTTAACAAAATAAGGCTCCGTCCAATTATAAAATTTTGAAGGTTTATGTCCGCCCGGTTTCATTAAATAGGCATTTAACATTGGCGTAAGCGTGAGGGAAACAAATGCAGAAATTAAAACTGCTGCACCAATTACCACCCCAAACTCCCTGAATAAGCGGCCCACAAAACCCTGTAAGAATATTACCGGCAAAAATACGGCGGCAAGTGTAATGGAAATAGAGATTACAGCAAAGAAAATCTCATTAGAACCCTTAATTGCCGCTTCAAAAGGAGACATGCCTTCTTCTACCTTTTTAAAGATATTTTCGGTCACCACAATTCCATCATCCACCACTAAACCTGTGGCCAATACAATGGCCAGTAAACTCAATACATTGATGGAAAATCCAAAGGCATACATAATAAAGAATGTAAATACCAATGATACCGGAATATCTATTAACGGGCGGAATGCAATCGCCCAATCCCTGAAAAACAGGTAGATAATCAGAATTACCAACACAAGTGATAATCCGATGGTTTCGGCAACCTCAGTAACAGATCGTTTAATAAAAAGCGTATTATCCAAAGCCACTTTTAGTTTAATATCTTTCGGAATATCTGCTTTAAGCTTATCGAATCGATTATAAAACTCTTTACTAATATCCAGGTAGTTAGCACCAGGCTGTGGGATAATGGCCACGGCAACCATTGGCTTGCCAGATTCTCTTAAAATAGTTTCTTCATTCTCCGGACCTAAAACAGCGTAACCAACATCCTGTAATTTGATTACCTGATTACTGTCTGATCTCAAAATCAGGTTATTAAACTGGCTTTCATTGGTTAACTTCCCAAGGGTTTTCACCGTTAACTCGGTGGTGGCCCCGGTAATTTTTCCAGAAGGTAATTCTACGTTTTCATTATCCAGGGCAGTCACAATATCCTGAGAAGTGAGTCCATAAGCGCTTAGCTTATTTGGATCCATCCAGATGCGCATTGCATACTTCCGCTGCCCCTGAATCTGTACGCTACTCACTCCTGGAATGGTTTGAATCCGGTCGGCTATTACATTCTCTGCAAAATCACTCAATTCTAAAGTGTTCCTTTTATCACTTTGAATGGTCATTGATAAAATCGGATCTGAGTTTGCATCCGCCTTGCTCACCACCGGTAAACCGTCAATATCTTTTGGTAAGGTTCTGGCAGCCTGCGAAACTTTATCACGCACGTCATTCGCTGCCTCCTCAATGTTTTTATCGAGGTTAAATTCGATGGTGATATTACTGGTTCCCTGGTTACTGGAAGATGAAATGTTCCGGATTCCATCAATCGAGTTAATGGATTTTTCTAAAGGCTCGGTAATCTGCGATTCGATGATGTCTGAATTGGCGCCAGGGTAGGAGGTTCTTACCGAAACCACTGTCGGATCGATTGACGGATATTCCCTCACCCCTAAAAAAGTGTAGCCAATTACGCCGAAAAGCACAATCAGCAAGTTCATTACGATGGCCAGAACAGGCCTTTTTATACTCGTAGTAGAGATACTCATAACTATTCCTTAACCAAATGAACTTTTACCGGAGCATCTTGCTTCAAGGCCATCGACCCGGTTGTTAACACGGTGTCGCCAACTTTTAATCCAGATGTAATTACTATATTTTCATCAGTGCGCGTGCCCGCTTCAACTTTTACCTCCTGTGCTTTTCCATTCTTTTGGATGTAAACAATCTTTCCCTTTAAAACCGGAACAACCGCCTGGTTTGGAATTAAGATAGCATCCTGAAGGGTATTTAAAGCCAGTTTTATCTTCGCGAAGGAGCCTGGCATGAGTGCGTTGTCTGCATTTTGTGCCAGTGCCCGGATTTGTAATGTCCGTGTAGCGGCGTTTATCCCCGGCTCTATTGCATATACTTTTCCTATGTTTTCTTTTGATGATCCATCCGTTGTAAACGTTATTGATGAACCGGTTTTAATCTGCCCTGCGTATTTCTCGGGAATAGAAAAGGTAATTTTGATTGGATTGGTGCTTACTAAATTTGCAATTACGGTGGATGGCGTAAGGTATGTGCCTTCAGAAATGCTGCGCAAACCGATTCTGCCTGAAAACGGCGCCCTGATGGTTGCCTTCGCCAATTGTGCCCTTACCAATTGCGATTGTGATTGTAACGATCTGGAATCTGCCAAAGAAGTATCATATTCCTCCTGACTAATCGCCCCCTTTGCCAATAGTTGTTTGGCCCTGTTTTCGTTAGTAGCAGAAAGTTTTTGCCTGGTTAAGGCTTCTTGTAGCTGCGCTTGAATATCTCTGTCATTGATTTTAACCAGTACACTGCCTTTGGTTACATTAGTTCCTTCCTTAAAAAAAATGCCGGTTACCAAACCAGATATTTCACTTTTCAGCACAACAGATTCATTGGCTTCGATTGCTCCGGTCACTTCCAGGTCGTTGTTGAATGATGTTGGCTTTACTACAATTCCATCAACCACCAATGCAGCCGACTTTCCTCCGCCTCCTTTACCCTGACCAGTTGCGCCAGTACCTTTCCCTTCTACGTTTTTGTTTTCCTTAATCCGGTAATAAACCAGATAGGCTAAGCCCAAAGCAAAAACAGCATAAATAATATACCTTTTCTTCATGTTTATATTTGTGTAGTTATCTAAAACCATATCAAAAAGATAATGATTGAAGATTTTAGAGTGTAAAAATATCCAAATAGTTTAGTCCTAAATTTGTTGTATTAAGGATGTTACTAAGTTATTCTTGCTATCCTTGGTTAGTTGGGAGTCTTTAGTCTGGAGTCGGAAGTCCAGGATGGTTAGGATTTTTGCTATCCTTGGTTAGTTGGGAGTCTTTAGTCTTGAGTCGGGAGTCTATGGTGTTAGGATTTCTGCTATCCCTGCTTAGTTTGGCGTTATGAGTTTTTAGGTTTAGCATGGCGTGAAAACCAAATAGTTAAAAATTAGCTTTTTACAGGTAATGAATTTCGACTTTTGCTTCAGGCGCTAAAATCCAAACTCCTGTTGGGACTCATGACTACGGACTCAAGACTATGGTTTCCAAACTCAACACTCCCAACTCCTTTATTAGGCAACCGTCCAGGGACTCATGACTAAGGATTCAAGACTATGGACTCCAAACTCAACACTCCCAACTCTTCTATAGGCTACCGTCCAGGGACTCATGACTATCGACTCAAGACTCCAAACTCAAACTCACAACTATTTTACACCTCGGGCTAGTTTTTAATTCGAAAACCTAAGCAATAAATCTAAATTTGTGGCAAATCACATTTAATATGTTTATTAAAAAATCAATTTTAGGTTTAGTTTTACTACTAACGTGTATTATGGCAGCGAAGGCGCAGGTAAAAATTGGCTTTGAAGTTTCTTTTAAAGAACCACAAGCTCATTATGCAGAAGTCCAGATGAATATTTCTGGCTTGGCAAAAGATTATGTAGATGTTAAAATGCCAGTGTGGACACCGGGTTCGTATCTGGTACGTGAATTTGAGAAAAGTGTAGAGGAATTTAAAGCTACTGCAGGTGGGAAAACTGCTAAAGTAGAAAAATTAAGAAAGAATACGTGGCGGATCTTTTCTGCCAAAGCAAGTGAAATCAAAATTAACTACCGCGTTTATGCATTTGAAATTTCAGTGCGTACACCGTTTATAGATGAATCTCATGCTTTTTTATCACCAACAGGAATCTTTATGCATCCTGATGGGATGATTAAGTTGCCAAGCACGGTGAAAATAATTCCTTTTAATACCTGGAGCAAAGTATCAACAGGGTTAGCTCCGGTTTCAGGACAAGCATTCACTTACAAAGCGACCGATTTTGATATTTTATATGATAGCCCTATAGAAGTAGGTAATCAGGATGTTTTTGAATTTATGGCTGCAGGCGTTCGTCATGAAGTGGCCATGTATGGCGGCGGTAATTATGATAAGGAAAAGTTAAAGGTAGATATGGCTAAAATTGTGGAAGAACCAACTAAGGTTTATGGTGAAAATCCAAATAAACATTACGTTTTTATCGTTCATAATTTCTTAAGAGGCGGTGGCGGTTTAGAGCACTTAAACTCTACTACTTTGGGTGCAACGCGAAATGCATACAATACAGAAGCAGGTTACAAAGGGTTTTTGGCGCTTGTAGCACATGAATATCACCATCTTTGGAATGTAAAACGTTTACGTCCGGTGGCTTTGGGGCCATTTGATTACGATAATGAAAACTACACCACCAACCTTTGGGTGGCAGAAGGTTTCACATCATATTATGAAAATAAATACATGCATAGGGCAGGCTTTAATGATGCTACACAGTTTGTTGCCGATTTGGCGGGAGCAATCGGAACAGTAGTAAATACACCTGGAGCGAAGTATCAGTCTGCAGCATCTTCAAGTTACGATGCCTGGATTATCGGCTATCGCCCCAATGAAAACTCAAAAAACAATTCCATATCTTATTATAGTAAAGGAGAAGTAGTTGGTATTCTGATGGATTTAGAAATTATCAATGCGACCAAGGGACAAAAAAGCCTTGATGATGTAATGAAAGCCATGTATCTGCAATGTAAAACATTGAAACGCGGTTATACTGATGCAGAATTCAAAGCGATGGTAGAAAAAATCTCTGGAATAAGTTTCACTAATTTCTGGGCGAAATACGTTAATGGCGTAGATGACATTGAGTATAAAAAATATTTTGAATATGCAGGGATTGATGTTGCGACAGAAAATGCAACACCAGATAAACCTGTAACCGGAGCCAGCGGACAACTAACCAATAACGGAACCATTAATGTGACTTCAATAGCCAGAAACTCGGCAGCATGGATTGCAGGTTTAAACGTTAATGATGAGATCATCTCATTAGATGGTGTAACGGTAAATGACGCTTTGGAAACCATTAAATTAAGAAGTGCACAGTTATCACTTGAAACCTTGCCGTTGGTAACAAAGAAAAATATAGGCGAGGTTTTGAAATTAAAAGTAAAGCGTGATGGATTAGACAAAGAGATTTCGTTAACCCTCAAAGAAAATCCAAATGTGCGTTTAAAACCAACTATAAAGGAAGATGCAACGCCAGATCAGAAAGCAGTGTTTGCGAAATGGTTAGGGAAATAAAAATTTCTGGTTGTTTATAGAAATGAAAAACCCGGTAAGAAATTTTTCTTACCGGGTTTTTTATGCGCTATGGATTAAACTCCAAGCTGTATGCTTTTAGCTTTTACTATGTGCTTAGAAAGTATATTTGAATCCAAAGCCAAATCTTCCAGCTCCAAAATCACTATCATTATCACCTAAATAAATGGTTGGTCTCCAGTCAAAAGCAAAAGCTAATGGAGCGCTTGGAATTTTAAAGTCTAAACCAACCATAGGTTTTAATGCGAAAGAAGTGTCGTTAAAACCGCCAAAACTGAAAAAGTTAACAGCTGGTCCACCACCTGCATACCACTTTAAGCCTGAAGCGCCCCTAACATTACCATGATACTGATAAAATAAATTTATTGTTGTAAGGTTGCTGCCAAATAATACTTCAGCCTGACCAGCATCGTTAGCCGTAAAAAAATGTTTAACTGATGGTCCAACCAATGTAGCGCCATCACCGAAATCAAGGCCTAAACCAAGGGCAGTTTTGTAGCTTTGTGCTTTAGCCGTTGTTGCAGATAAGGCGAACAACGCCATGCATCCAAAAATTGTAAATAATTTTTTCATAATGGGATTTGTTAATATAAATTATTAAAAAATAATTATCAGCCTAACAACTTTAATGCCGATTATGCTTTTTGGGTAAAAAATACCAGGATAAAAAAAAACAATGCTTGCATAGTAATTCTGTAATTCTTATGTTTATTAAAATATTTCGAAGGAAAGGTGTGGTAGAGTATTTAAGATGTCAATCTTAATTATTACATCAAAACATATCTTTAGATATGTCATTTCAGCTTTGATTTTTTTAACTTAACCAAATATTATAGAATGATATGGCTGCAGAAATTACGCGAGTTTTTGATCTATTAAAATACAGCTTGGAAGAGCCTAAGCAAGAATTCATTAGTGGTAAAATTAACGGGAAGTGGATAAATTATAGTACAGATGCTTTTTGCGATGCTGTTGATAACCTGAGCCGTGGATTAATTAAACAAGGACTTACAAAAGGTAGCCGGGTGGCGGTGATGTCTCATAACAGGCCGGAATGGAATATTGTCGATTTTGCCGTTATTCAAATCAGTGCTTATCAGGTCCCGCTCTATCCAACTTTAGCCGCGCACGACATTCAGTTTATTCTGAAAGATGCTGAGGTATCAGTTGTCTTTGTAGCAGATCATATTCTATATGAAAAGATAAAGCCTTGTGTTCTTGAGGTAAATCCGGATATAAAAATATACAGCTTTAGTGAGGTTAAAGGGGTTGACGATTGGAAGGTATTAACCGATCTGGGTAAAACGGCTGTCGATATTAATTTGGATGAATACAGGGAAAAGGTTGAGCCGGAAGACATTCTTACCTTAATTTATACCTCAGGTACAACAGGAACGCCTAAAGGCGTAATGCTTACCCATAATAATCTGGTATCTAATTTTTTAAATTCCTTGGCTATCATTCCGAAAGGTGGAGATAAGGGCCTAAGCTTTTTGCCTTTATCGCACATCTTTGAACGAATGATTATTTATCTTTATTTATACAACCGTACAGCAGTTTATTATGCTGAAAGTATGGATACAATTGTGGCCGACATTCAATATGTGAAACCAAATTTATTTTCCACCGTCCCACGTTTGCTGGAAAAAGTATACGACAAGATTATGGAAAAAGGCAAATCATTAACGGGGGTTAAAAAGCGAATCTTTTATTGGTCTGTAGCTTTGGCAGAGCAATACACCATTGATGCCGGTGCATGGTATAATTTTAAATTGAGCATTGCCAGAAAGCTGGTGTTTAAGAAGTGGCAGGAAGCACTTGGTGGAAAAATTGTGGTCATTGTTTCGGGCGGTGCGGCACTGAACCCACGTTTAGCCCGGATATTCTGGGCAGCGGGTATACCTGTTATAGAAGGTTATGGACTAACGGAAACCTCTCCTGTAATTACAGTAAATCGTTTCGGTGGTACAATGTTTGGAACCGTAGGTGAAGTAATTACCGGTGTAGAAGTTAAGATCGCGCAAGACGGTGAGGTATTAACCCGGGGTCATCACATCATGAAAGGCTACTATAAACGACCTGATTTAACAGATGAAGCGATTGATCAGGATGGCTGGTTTCATACCGGTGATATCGGCGAACTCATAGATGGTCGGTTCTTGAAGATTACCGATCGTAAAAAAGAGATGTTTAAAACTGCCGGCGGTAAATACATCGCACCGCAAATACTGGAAAATAAATATAAGGAATCGATATTTATAGAACAGATTATGGTTTTAGGTGAGAACAGGAAATTTCCATCAGCTTTAGTTATTCCTAATTTTGAAACCTTAAAGAACTGGGCAGCGAAAAAGGGAATTGCCTATACAACTAATGAAGAACTCATCAAAAATGATCAGGTGTTAGCAAAGTATACTGAAGTAATTGAGGCTTTAGGTGTTTCTTTCGGTAAGTGGGAACAACTCAAAAGGTTTGCTTTGCTGCCTAAAGAATGGAGTATCGATGGGGGCGAACTTACACCAAAATTAAGCTTTAAAAGGAAAGTAATTACAGAGAAAAATATCGATATTATCGAAAAAATATACAAGGATGCAGAAAACTATAAGGCCCAGAGTTAAGATATCTGCCTGTTTCATTGTTGTTGCAGTTATTTTATCTGGTTGCGTAACAGGGCAACTTGGAAAAAACAACAGTGGTGAATATAAAAACGGAATGGTGGTTTCTGCACATCCCGAAGCTTCACAGGTTGGTATTGAAATTTTAAAGAAAGGCGGCAATGCCATTGACGCGGCTGTTGCCGTTCAGTTTGCGCTGGCTGTAGTTTATCCAAATGCAGGAAACATTGGCGGCGGCGGCTTTATGGTTTACCGATCTTCCAAAGGGGAAGTAAATACACTCGATTTTAGAGAGAAGGCAGCTGCATCTGCCAGCCGTAATATGTACTTGGATAGTGTTGGAAACCCTATTGTAGACAAGAGTTTATATGGGCATTTAGCCGCGGGTGTTCCCGGTTCTGTAGATGGAATGGTGCAAGCGCATCAGAAATATGGTAAATTAACATGGACGGAAGTTCTTAAGCCAGCAATAAATTTAGCGGAGAAAGGTTTCAAAATTACAAAGCGTCAGGCAGCAGAATTAAACAGCTTGCATCAAAAGTTCATGAAGTTTAATCCAGACGGAACCGCTTTTGTAAATCTGGAAAGTACCTGGAAAGAAAACGATCTGCTGGTACAAACGGAACTGGCAAATACTTTGAAGCTGGTTCAGCAAAAGGGACGATCAGGGTTTTACGAAGGAACGGTGGCAGATGCAATCGTTGCGGAAATGCAAAGGGGCAAAGGGCTGATTACTAAAGAAGATTTAAAAAACTACCATTCTGCCTGGAGAAAACCGATTACCGGTAGTTACCGGGGCTATAAAGTGATCACCATGCCGCCAACCTCAAGCGGCGGGATAGCGCTGGTTCAATTGCTGAAAAGTGTAGAACCTTTTCCCTTAAAAAGATGGGGTCATAATGCTGATTCTACCGTTCAGGTGATTGTTGAGGCAGAGAGAAGGGTTTATGCAGACCGTGCCAAACACCTGGGTGACCCTGACTTCTACAAGGTTCCGCAAAGTCAGTTACTTGATTCCGTTTACAACAGTAAACGGATGTCTAATTTCAATTGGGCTGCAGCAACGCCAAGCAGTCAGGTCTTGGCCGGGGAGATTAAGGGGGCTGAACACGAAGAAACCACACATTTTTCTATTGTAGATCATGATGGAAATGCAGTTTCCATTACCACAACCCTCAATGGATCATATGGCGCCTTGGTAGCGGTGAAAGGTGCCGGGTTTCTTTTAAATAATGAAATGGACGATTTTTCTGTAAAACCTGGCGCGCCAAATATGTATGGTTTAATAGGAGGTGAGGCAAATTCCATCGCTCCAAATAAAAGAATGTTAAGCTCCATGACGCCCAGTATTGTAGAGAAAAATGGAAATTTATTTATGGTAGTTGGTACGCCCGGCGGTTCCACTATTATTACATCGGTTTTTCAGACCATTATTAATGTGATTGATTTCGATATGAATATGCAACAAGCAGTTGCTGCTAAGAAATTCCATCACCAGTGGTTACCCGATGAAGTATACATAGAAAAAGAGGCCATTGATAGTCTGGCAATAGATAAGTTAACGTTAAAGGGTTATAAAATATCACCTCGGGGTGCAATTGGCAGAGTTGACGCCATTTTAAAAACCAGTTCAGGAAGCTATCAGGGTGGGGCAGATCCGAGGGGTGATGATACAGCCGTTGGCTATTAAATGATAAATTAAATTAATTTCATTGAAATGATATTTTTGGTATGGCAATTGCTCTTTGTGGCAAACGCTTACAAATTAATTTAACGAACATGAAATTAAATCTATTTAAATCTTTACCGGTTGCATTGGCCGGTTTGTTTATCGGAACTGCTGCTTCCGCCCAGGAGCCGGCTTCCCCAACAACCAAATTCAGAACCTGGTCTATAGGTGTAAATGCTGGTGGTTTAACACCACTTTCTCCGCTAGGTGGTAAAAATGATTTTAGCAATAACAAAACTAGTTTTGGTTATGGCCTTTACATTAAAAAACAATTTACGCCTTATTTCTCATTGCGTTTAGACGGAGTTAGAGGTAAATTAAAAGGTGATAATACAGAAGCTTACGAAAGTGGCTTGACAAACAACTCTTCGGTTCAGTCTTTTGATACCCAATTAGAATATTCGGGTAGTTTAAATGCTGTTGTTAACATGTTTAACATCGATATGTTCAAGAAAGAGAATGCTTTACAACTTTATACATCTGTAGGTGCAGGCTTGGCGGGTTACAAACCAACCATTACAACAGCAACTGGTACTTCACTATATGCGGGTGATAAAACGATTAGTGAATTAATCATTCCGGTAGGTCTTGGTGCTAAATTTAAAATATCTGATGCAGTAAACTTCGATTTAGGCTGGACAATCAACTTCGTTGATGGTGATAACTTAGATGGTTATTACAGAGGAGGCAATGATAAATATAACTATGCTTACGCTGGTTTAGAATTTGCATTAGGAAGTGGAAAACAATTGGCTTTCCATAATCCGGTTGCTTTAACTTATGATGAAGCATTAAAAGCTAAACAAACTGCTGACGCGTTAAAAGGTGATCTTGATGCTCAAAAAGCTGAAAACGCTAAATTACGTTCAGAAATGGCTGATCTTTTAAAAGATAGTGATGGTGATGGTGTTGCTGATAAATTAGATAAATGTCCTGATACTCCATCTGGTACGGTAGTAGACGGTTCTGGATGTCCGTTAGTTGCTCCAAAACCTCAGGTAACAATCATTACAGAAGAAGATCGTAAAGTAGTTAACGAAGCTATCAGGAACTTAGAATTTGATTTAGGTAAAGCTACTATCCGTTCTAAATCATTTGCTTCTTTAAATAGAGTTGCTGGATTATTGGTTCAGAAAAACTTTAGCTTAAAATTAGCTGGTCACACAGATAACACTGGTTCTAAAGAATTAAACTTACGTTTATCTAAAGAAAGAGCAGAATCTGTTAAAGCTTACTTAGTATCTCAAGGTGCAAATGCATCCCGTATTGAGGCTACAGGTTACGGAATGGGTCAGCCAATTGCAACCAACAAAACTGCAGCTGGTCGTCAGAAAAACCGTCGTGTAGAATTCACACTTTACTAGTCGATTTTAAATATATAGTGAAAGCTCCCGATGAAAGTCGGGAGCTTTTTTTGTGCATTATTTTTCTGTCTTAAATTGCTTCGCAAAAGCAGATCTTTAGGAAAATCAGATGCTGAAGTAATTTATTAATTAATGTACATCGCCGATAAAGCATATTTGGCGCGATCAAATAATTTATCTGATTTCTTTTATTGTCTTTTTGATATTATTCAGATCGTTCATACTAAAGTTTGGCGCCTGGAAAGAAAACATCTGATAAATAAGCAATCCATCTTTACTATCGTAGATGCTGATAATTTTATCATCTGAACGTTTGGTGTATACCAGGTATTTGATGTTTGATTCCTTACTTAAAATCAAGCTATCTAATACCGCATTGGTTACAAATTTAAATATATAACGATATTGTTCCTCAGCCGGAGCATGTGCTAAACTAACTGGCTGCGAAGAAAAAACTTCCCGTACATATTCTGGAATGTATAGTGTTTCTTCCACTAACTCGGGAAGTTTTTTTTTGTTGTAAAACTGATAATCCAGGCCCCTTGTTTGCTTCATCAATAAGCCATCATTTATCTGTTTCAAATAGCCACTTAGCAAACCTGCCGACCAGTTTAGGAATTTGGAATGATTGTACAACATGCCCAGCTGCTTAGATTTTGTCGCCCTTTTTGATCCTCCTTCTTCATTTACGAAAACAATTTGCAATGTGCTAACCGCATCAGGAAATAAAGTAACCGTAGCCAGGGTGGTTTCCTGCATCTGCTTTGGTTTAAGCGTTGGCGAGATCATTTTCAGCCCATAAACCAGATTTAAATTTTTAATCGTATCCATTTGTTCGCTGTAGGTATCCAGGTAGAAAAATGAATAATCTGTTGATGTTTGATAGTTGGCCAATTCCTCTGGCTTAATAATTTTATACGGTGTAATGGTCCAGCTCTTTTTTATGGCCTGTTCAAACTGATCGATATTTTTATAATCTGCATAAGGAAGTGTAAATAACGTAGTCGTTTTCCTGAAAGCCTCAAGTTTATCGGCAATTGCAGGCACGTTTCCAAAATACGATACTTGTGCCATACTGCTAATAGCCAGGAGCATTTTTAAATGGATAAGGATAATCTTTTTGATCAAAAACATAATTCTGCGGATATGAATAGTGTACAATTATAATAAGAATCTTTTGACAATTATTTTGAAATCTCCTATTGCAATAACAAAATACATTCGTTAGCTTTGTTATGCAAGCATAATAAATCTTTGAAATGAAACAACAACAAACATTAGATTACCATGTCAAATTTGCGTGGCAGAACATGTTTAATAAGTATAATCAAATGGCTGCCAGCTTTGGGATTACCCAGGCAATAGGCTATATGTTAATTAATATTAACGATGATGAAGGTACTGCTGTTTCTAACCTGGCTGGCTTACTTGGTGTAAAAGCAACGAGCCTTTCGCGAATGCTGAATAATATGGAAGAAGCTAAACTCATATATCGGGAGACATCTGTTGGGGATAAACGTTCTGTAAAAGTTTTTCTGACTGATTATGGGAAAGAAAAAAAGCAGCTGGCCAAAGGCGTTGTTCGGAAATTTAATGAGTATCTGGATGAACATTTTTCAAAAAAAGAAAAGGAAACGTTTATCAATTTGTTAATAAAATTAAATGATATAACTGTAGCATATACTGTTGATTAATAATTATGAAACGAAGCATTAATAAAGTTGCTGTTCTGGGATCAGGTATAATGGGTTCGCGTATTGCATGCCACTTCGCCAACATCGGTGTAGAGGTTTTGCTTTTGGATATTGCACCCAAAGAACTTACGCCAGAAGAGCAGGCTAAAGGATTAACTCTTGATCAGCCGGCGGTTAAGAATAGAATTGTAAATACTGCCCTTCAAACAGCAGTAAAAACCAATCCATCGCCGGTCTATTCTAAAAAAGCGGTAAATAAAATTAAAACCGGAAATTTCGATGATGATATGTCGAAGATTGCCGGCTATGATTGGGTAATAGAAGTTGTTGTAGAAAATCTAGACATTAAAAAGAAAGTTTTCGAACTGGTGGAGCAATTCCGTAAACCCGGAACTTTAATCACTTCAAATACTTCAGGCATTCCTATTCATCTAATGGCTGAAGGGAGGAGTGAAGATTTTAAAGCAAATTTCTGCGGAACGCACTTCTTTAATCCTCCGCGTTACCTAAAACTGTTAGAGGTAATCCCTACGCCACATACCAAACCGGAAATCACCGATTTCTTAATACACTATGGTGATAAATTTTTAGGCAAAACGACTGTTTTGTGTAAAGATACACCCGCTTTTATTGCCAACCGCGTAGGCGTTTATTCTATTATGGCTTTACTGCACCTGGTAGAAAAACTGGATTTAACAGTCGAAGAGATAGATAAATTTACTGGTCCGGCATTGGGTAGGCCAAAATCAGCTACTTTCCGTACCTCTGATGTGGTTGGTTTAGATACCATAATTAAAGTGGCTAAAGGACTTTACGATAATTGCCCTGAAGATAAGGCGCATGAATTGTTTAAACTTCCTGCATATGTGCAGAAAATGGAAGAAAATAAATGGTTGGGCGATAAAACCAAACAAGGTTTTTATAAGAAGACAAAAACTGCAGAAGGCAAAACAGAAATTTTAGCGCTTGACTTAAAAACGCTGGAGTATAAGGTTCAACAGAAAGTTAAGTCTTCCACTTTAGAAATGACGAAACCAATTGAAAACCTTCAGGAAAGGATGAAGATTTTCGCCGGAGGGAAAGATAAGGCAGGAGAGTTATTCCGTCATTCTTCATTCGGGTTATTTGAATATGTTTCTGATAGAATTCCCGAAATTTCTGATGAATTATATCGCATTGACGATGCCATGCGTGCAGGTTTTGGTTGGGAACTAGGTCCTTTTGAACTTTGGGACGCTATTGGCGTTAATGAAGCAATTAAAGGGATGGAGCAATATGGAAAACAGGCTGCGCCCTGGGTTCATGAAATGCTCGATGCTGGAAATACATCATTCTATAAAGTAGAAGGTGGCGTTAAAAAGTATTATGATATCCCGACAAAATCGTACAAAGCGCTTCCAGGTATCGATGATTTTATCATTCTGGATGATATTCGGGAGCACAAAACCCTATGGAAAAATTCCGGCGTTTCTATTATAGATTTAGGCGATGGAATCTTAAACGTAGAGTTCCATACTAAAATGAATACCATTGGTGGCGATGTAATCTCGGGAATTAACAAAGCCATTGATATGGCCGAGAAAGATTACCGCGGATTGGTTATCGGGAACGATGGTGCAAATTTTTCTGCCGGGGCAAATGTAGGGATGATTTTCATGATGGCAGTAGAGCAGGAGTGGGATGAGTTGAATATGGCTATTCGCATGTTCCAGAATACTTCGATGCGCATTCGTTATTCATCTATTCCGGTTGTAGTAGCACCGCATAACCTCACCCTGGGTGGAGGCTGCGAATTTAGCTTGCATGCAGATCATGTTCAGTTATCTGCAGAAACTTATATGGGTTTAGTGGAATTTGGCGTTGGCGTAATCCCGGGTGGTGGCGGAACAAAAGAGTTCGCTTTACGTGCATCTGATGAATATAAAGATGATCAGATTGTTCAAAATGCTTTAAAAGATCGCTTTTTAACAATTGGTATGGCTAAAGTTTCCACTTCTGGTTATGAAGCATATGAGTTGGGATACCTTCAAAAAGATAAATTTTCCATTTCCATGAACCGCAATCGCCTGCTGGCCGATGCAAAAGCAAAAGCCATTGAACTGGCAGATGCAGGTTATACTAAACCTGTTCAAAGAACAGATATTAAAGTGCTAGGCAAGCAAGGTTTAGGAATTGTATATGCCGGTGCAAATAGTATGTACGCCGGACATTACATTTCTGAGCATGATAAAAAAATCTCTGAAAAATTAGGTTATGTGATGTGTGGTGGAGATTTGTCATCGCCGACAGAAGTAAGTGAGCAATATTTACTGGATTTGGAAAGAGAAGCCTTTTTATCACTGGCCGGAGAAAGAAAGTCTTTAGAAAGGATTCAGTCGATTATCACCAAAGGGAAGCCATTGAGGAATTGAGAAGAGTAAAGAATAAAGAACAAGGAGCAAAGAACAAGGAGCAAAGACCAGAGAGTAAAAAATAAAGGTAAATATCATGCATAACTTTAGGCAGTTACAAATTTGGAAAGAGGGTATGGCTTTAGCAAAGGCCACCTATTTGCTGATTGTTGATTTGCCCTCAACAGAAAGATTCGGTTTATTATCGCAAATATCAAGATGTGCTGTTTCTGTTCCTTCTAACATTGCAGAAGGCTCATCCAGATCTTCAAATAAAGAATTTGGACATTTTTTGTCGATTGCTTTAGGCTCATTATTCGAACTTGAAACGCAAGTATTGCTATCTGTTGATTTGGGTTTTCTTGCTCTGGAAAACACAGAACAATTATTAAAGGATATTATTCAATTGCAAAAGAAAATATCAACGTTTAAAAAAACACTTATATAACCAAATCGATCAAGGCGCCAAGTCTTTATTCTTTGCTCCTTGATCTTTAATCCTAATAAAATGGAAGCATATATTATAGCCGGATATCGTACAGCAGTAGGTAAAGCACCTCGTGGCGTATTCCGTTTTACACGGGCTGACGATCTAGCCGCAGAAGTGATCAGGGCTTTGGTCGCATCGGTTCCGAATTTAGATAAAGAACAGATTGATGATGTAATCGTGGGTAATGCCACACCAGAAGCAGAACAAGGACTGAATATTGGCCGGATGATTTCCCTGATGGGTTTGGATACGGAGAAAGTTCCGGGTGTAACCGTAAATCGTTATTGCGCATCAGGACTGGATACGATTGCTACTGCTGTTGCTAAAATTAAGGCCGGCATGGCTGATTGTATTATTGCCGGTGGGGTAGAGGTGATGAGCGGAATGCCTTTTGGGGGATGGAAGCTGGTTCCAAATGCAGAAGTAGCAAAAAATAATCCCGACTGGTATTGGGGGATGGGTTTGACCGCAGAAGCCGTAGCCAATGAATATAACGTTAATCGCGAAGATCAGGATGCATTTGCGCTTAAATCTCATGAAAAAGCAATTCACGCCATCAAAAATGGTTATTTGAAAGATGGTGTTTTGCCGATCACGGTAAACGAAAACTATTTGGATGATAACCTGAAAAAGAAAACACGCTCTTATGTAGTCGATACGGATGAAGGACCACGTGCAGATACTACGCTGGAGAAATTGGCGAAATTAAAACCTGTATTTGATGCAGTAGGTAGTATAACTGCCGGTAATTCTTCACAAACTTCTGACGGCGCAGCCTTTGTTTTAGTCGTTTCTGAAAAGAAAATGAAAGAATTGAATGCTGAACCGATCGCAAGATTGGTGAGTTACAGTGTTGCCGGGGTTCCCCCTAGAATTATGGGCGTCGGGCCGATTGAAGCGATTCCGAAAGCCTTGAAACAAGCTGGTTTGAAACAAGATGATATAGATTTGATTGAGCTGAACGAGGCTTTCTCATCCCAATCTTTAGCCGTGATCAGAACATTGGATTTAAACCCAGACATCATCAATGTAAACGGTGGCGCAATTGCATTGGGTCACCCGCTCGGTTGCACAGGTGCAAAACTTACAGTGCAGATCATGAATGAACTGAAACGACAAGATAAAAAATATGGAATGGTAACCATGTGCGTAGGAACCGGACAGGGAGCAGCAGGGATTTTTGAGTTGTTGTAACATAGTATCAAGATATGGGTATCAGGTATCAAGATGAATAACTTAGGAATAATCATCCTTAAAAAAAAATCATCCCAGATATTATTCATTTCTTAAACTATAATACATGCACAATTTTAAAGATTTAAAAGTTTGGCAGCAATCTATTGAGCTAGCGGTTGAAGTTTACCAAGCAGCATCGCTTTTGCCAAGTAATGAAAGATTTGGATTAATTTCTCAAATGAAAAGATGTTCGGTGTCGATATCATCAAATATTGCAGAGGGGTCTGGAAGAGGAAGTAATGCTCAGTTCAAATATTTTTTAAATATAAGCCAAGGCTCTGCTTTTGAGCTAGAGACACAACTAATTATTTCAAATAAATTAATGTTGCTAAAAGATGAACTAGCTGAAAATTTGATTAGAAAAACAATGCTAATACAAAAAATGATTTATGCTTTGGATAAAAGCATCAAGGTATGAGTATTAAGTATAGAGATTATAGTATCAAGTATCAAGATTTTGGTTTAGTGCGCTGTCATGATACTCGCTACTAAACTAGCGACTTTGGTATAGAGTCTGTCTTGATACTTGATACTCACTGCTAAATACTAACACTAGCGACTTTTGGTATAGAACCCATCTTGATACTTGATACTCGCTACTATAATATACTAACACCAGTGACTTCGGTTTTGAGCTTTGTCTTGATACCCGATACTCGCTACCAGATACTAAAAAAATGGAAACAACCGAAAAAAAGACAATTAAAGGCGGCGAATTCTTAATTAAGGAAACCGTTTATCAGGATGTATTTATCCCTGAAGAATTTGATGAAGAGCAACAAATGATTGCACAGACCTGTCGCGATTTCCTTGATGCTGAAGTGTACCCTAATCTTGATAAAATTGATAAACAGGAAGATCCCGAATTAATGCCAGCGCTGCTAACCAAAGCTGGCGAATTGGGGATTCTTGGCGTTTCAGTTCCTGAAGAATATGGAGGCTTTGGCAAGAACTTCAACACTTCTATGTTAGTGGCTGATGTAATTGGTGCTGGTCACTCATTTGCAGTGGCACTTTCAGCACATACCGGAATCGGAACCTTACCAATCCTATATTATGGCAATGAAGAACAAAAAGCAAAATATATCCCCAAATTAGGTTCAGGAGAGTGGAAAGCAGCTTATTGTTTAACAGAACCTAATTCCGGTTCGGATGCAAATTCTGGGAAAACAAAGGCAACGTTAAGTGAAGATGGTAAACATTATATCATCAACGGACAAAAAATGTGGATCACCAATGGTGGTTTTGCAGATATCTTCATTGTGTTTGCTAAAATAGACGATGATAAAAATTTGACCGCATTTATTATAGAGAAAGATTTTGGCGGCATCACCATGAATCCGGAAGAACATAAGATGGGAATTAAAGGTTCTTCTACGCGTCAGGTTTTCTTTAATGATTGCGCTGTTCCGGTTGAAAACATGCTGAGCGATAGAGAAAATGGGTTTAAGATTGCTGTTAATATTTTAAATATCGGCCGGATCAAGTTATCTGCTGCGGCCATAGGGGCTTCGAAAGCAACATTAAATAACGCCATTAACTATTCGAATGAACGCAGTCAGTTCGGTCGGCCGATTTCGAAATATGGTGCCATCCGTTTCAAAATTGCAGAAATTGCATCAAAATTATATGCCGTAGATGCAGCCAATTACAGAGCCGGACAAAATATCGACGATACCTATGATCATTTGGTAGCTGGTGGAATGGAATCTGGCAAAGCCAGATTAAAATCCGTAGAACAGTTCGCAGTAGAATGCGCCATTCTAAAAGTTTGGGGTTCTGAAGCTTTAGACTATACTGTTGATGAAGGTGTTCAGATTTACGGTGGAATGGGCTTCAGCGCCGATGCACCAATGGACAGGGCTTATCGCGATGCAAGGATCAATAGAATTTTCGAAGGAACAAACGAAATTAACCGTTTGCTTACTGTAGATATGATGTTAAAACGTGCGATGAAAGGTGAGCTTGATTTGATGGGGCCGGCCACAGCCGTAGCCGCAGAACTAATGAGCATTCCAGATTTTGGCGAAGAAGATACTACGCTGTTTGCTGCTGAGAAGAAAGTGCTGGCTAATCTCAAAAAAGCAACGCTAATGGTTGCTGGTGCTGCAGTTCAAAAGCTAATGATGACCTTAAGCAAAGAGCAGGAAATTCTAATGAATATCGCGGATATGGCAGGTTATGTTTATGTTTTAGAATCTGCTTTGCTGAGAACAGAAAAGTTAGTGGCTACAAAAGGGGAGGCAACAACAAGTGTTCAATTGGATTTGTTACGCATTTATATGGTAGAAGCGGTTGATGGGGTGGCGAAAGCAGGTAAAGAAGCACTTTGGGCTTTTGCAGAAGGCGATGAACAACGGATGATGCTGGTTGGTTTACGTAGATTTACCAAAGTAGAGCCATTTAATGTGAAAGATGCCCGTCAACGTGTAGCGCAGGAATTGATAGAAGCCAATAAATATATTTTTTAAGTTGAAAGGTTAAAGCTAAAAGCTAAAAGGTAAAAGGTTTAGGGTATAAAGGTTTAAGGTCTAGGTGCGCAATCCCTAGATCTTAAACCTTTTTTTGCTTTAATGGGATATTTAAAGTGGGCAGTCAAGAAAAATTAATTGCTTATAGGAATTCGAAAGCCTATTTTTGAAAATGATTAAAATTAAATACTTTATTGCGCTTATGCTGCTTGTGGTAATTGCAGTCTCCTCTTGTAAAAAAGACGAAGATCCGGATAAGCAGATTACTGATTTTATTGCAAAAAATAATATCGCTGCAACCAAAGATGCTTCTGGTTTGTATTATCAAATCATTAAACCAGGTACCGGAAGTTTTACTTATCCTGCCAATACAAGCATCACCATCAAATATGAAGGAAAACTATTAGATGGAACGGTATTCGATAATGGGGAAGGCAAAGAGCAAACCTTTCCACTTTCACAATTAATTCAGGGTTGGAGAATTGGAATTCCAAAAATTCAGAAAGGTGGTGAAATCAGGTTAATTATTCCTCCGGGTCTTGGTTATGGAAGCAGCGCTACCGGACCGATTCCAGGTAATTCTGTGCTTGATTTTAATATTCAACTATCTAATACGCAATAAGTTTAAAGGTCGAAGCTCAAACATAAACGATCAAGTGGTGAGATGGGCAAAGCAAATTCAATATAAACAGTAATATGGCATACCACACAATGTAATGGTACATCATATTATTCTCTAATTTTTGAATGTTTTACTATCAGCTTTTTGTTAAAAATGGTTAAAAATTGGAGCAACCGTATTAAAAGCTTATTTTTGACAGATTAAGATAATTTATTGCAAGGAGTAAGCATCCCGGCTAATTCTATCTTAGATTTTACTATCACACTTACAGAAGTTTCAAACTAAATGAACAAATTTACCAAACTTAGCCTTTGCTTGTGTTTATTGGCTACAGTACTTTTTAGCGCTTGCGAGAAAGAATATGATTCGATCGAAACGATTGATGATACTACTATTCAATCTTATATCACTAAGAATAATTTAACATCTGCTATGATTCAGGATCCTGATAAAACAGGCTTCTATTATCAGGTCATTACAGCTGGAACAGGTTCTAACTTTAAAACTCCAGATTCTGTATTTTATAATTTAACAGTTAAATCTTTAACAAATGGAACAACTTATCTGCAGTCTCCATTAACTGCTAATTTTAATAGTCTTGTTGGTTATACGAACGTTCTATCTAATACCTCACTAGCTACTTCCACCCATAATGGTAGTTACGATATTCCAGCAATTAGAACCGTAATGCTTTCACTCAAACCAGGTGGAGTAGCTCGTATTTTACTGCCATCTTATTTGGCATTTGGAAAAAATGGTGCCGGAATTATTCCTTCAAATGAATTAATAGACCTTATAGTAACTACCTATCCATATCAAAAACAGGCATTATTAGATGATAATCGAATTACTACTTATTTAACTTCAAAAGGTTTAATTGCAACGAAAGATCCTAGTGGTATTTACTATATTGTGAATACCGTTGGCACTGGAGATGCCATTGCTGATGTTGAGAAAAGTACAGCGGTGATTAAATATACAGGACGAACTTTAGATGGCACTGTTTTCGATTCAAATTCTGATGGTACTTTTTCAACCGGATTTGCTGAGGCAACACCAGTCATTCAAGGATGGAAAACGATTATACCTAAGTTTAAAGTGGGTACAAAATTGAGAATGTTTATACCTTCTGCTTATGCTTATAAAGCAAGAACTGATGTAGCAATTTCACCAAATACTGTCTTAGATTTCGATATCGAAATTGTAAGTGTTACGAATTAGATAGAGCCTCTTTAAAAACCTTTCCCTTACAAATTTATGCTCAACTATTGGTTGGGCATTTTTTTTGATTATAAAATAATAGCTTCGATATAAAGATATATCGTAAGATTAGTTATTTAATAGCTTGCTTTTTATTTGTATGTTTGATCAGTAAGGGAAAACATACAATTTATATATGAAAAAAAGATAAAAAAATGTATTCTATGTGGCATTTGTTGCGTTAGTTTCTATGACATCTTGTAAGAAAGATCAATCTCTAGTTAAAAATGAAAATATAAAAGATCCAGTTTCTTTAAAAAATGGGATGCTTGTTTTTAGAGATACATTAGTTTTCCGAGAATACTATAGCAAATCGCTAATACCTAATGGTCTAAAAAATGATAAATTAGCGGAAAATTTTGTATCCTATAAAGAAATCTTTGATAAGGCTCAAGAAGAATTTTCTAACGTTTCTAATCAATCCCAATTAGAATTATTTTTGGCAAAAAATTCTGATAATATTATATTTAACAACAAGGATATGTCATTACAATCTAAATATTGTAATCCAATTTTTATGAAGTTTATCAATTCAGAGGGAAGATTTATGATTGGAAATCAATTACAAATTATGACTAAATCTAAATATATCATTATTGACAATCCAACAGAAGATAAAATAAATATTGCGTTATCAAATAACTCGTCTGGTGTACATCAAGACATATCTATTCGTTCAAAAATTCAGGCTTCAAACAATAAATCTGTTCAACAATCTGTTACTGGCGTTGTTCCTACAGGCATGATCAACGAAGTCACCTATTATAATGAAGATGGTAAAAGAAGACTCTTTGTTCAGACATGGAATGAATACAACCCTGCTTATGGTAAATATCATTTATATGTAAGTATGTTCCAGCAGAAAAAAGGAACTTTTGGTGGATGGAGCAATAATCAAACTGATCATTATTTCAATGGGCTTATAGCGACAGGTGTTGCGTATTATGGGATTCCGGTTATAGATGCAACTCAATATGCATCACCTGTATTATCTTATTCTTGGCAAAATGTTACTGGTCCGGTATCATACGAGTTACCAATTGCTATTGGATCTACGGAACCTAAAGGAAGGTACGAATATTTGAGAACTCTCGATTTAACAGGTCATTTTTTCTCAGGAGGTGTTCCTAATACCCCAACATATCAACTTAGTTATTATTAATAGCCTCTTTAAAAACTTTTAAAACTCTTTCCCTTGCAAATTTATGCTCAACTAGTGGTTGGGCATATTTTTTGGTATCAAATTCCGGAACCCACTTTTTGATATATTCAAATTTAGGGTCGAACCGCTTGGTCTGTAATTCTGGGTTAAAAACCCTGAAATAAGGTGCGGCATCGTTTCCCGAACCAGCAGCCCACTGCCATCCGCCCACATTGCTGGCCATCTCATAATCAAGCAATTTATTTGCAAAATAAGCCTCACCCCAACGCCAGTCGATTAACAGGTGTTTAGATAAGAAACTTGCCGTTACCATGCGTACACGATTATGCATCCATCCGGTTTCGTTAAGCTGTCGCATACCTGCATCCACAAGCGGATAGCCGGTATTTCCTTCACACCAGGCTTTAAACTCAATTTCGTTATTGCGCCACTGTATCTTGTCGTACTGCTTTTTAAATGAATTAGAAGCAGAATAGGGGAAATGCCACAAAATCATCATGTAAAATTCCCGCCAGGCCAGTTCAGAGAGCCAGACATTTGATTTGGCATCAACAGCGTCCTTCGCCACCTTGCGGATGCTAACGGTTCCAAAACGTAAATGCAGACCAATTCTCGTAGTACCGGGCAATGCCGGAAAATCGCGTTTTTGACCATATTCATCAAGCTTATCGCGGTAGCTGATTTTGGGGAATACCAATTGACTCATTTCGAACTTCATCTCCTTTAACGTTGGTAGTGAAAGCTGATGAGTTACAAGCAGATTTTTAAAATATTTTTTGGTTGGATAAGGCTTGAGATAGAAGTCATTCAATTTCGCATGCCATTGCTTGAAAAAAGGAGTGAAAACCGTATAGGGAGTTTGATCTGCTTTCAATATTTCGCCTTTTTCAAAAATGACCTGATCTTTAAAAGTCAGAAATTCAATGTTCTCGCTTCTTAGAAACTCAGCCATGTTATCATCACGTTCACGGGCGTAAGGCTCGTAGTCATGGTTGGTGTAAACCGCTGCAACATCGTAGTCTTTTAATATTTCAGGCCATACCATTTCAGGCTTTCCGTATTTAACCAGTACATCTGATCCTTGTTTTTGAAGTGCAGTTTTTAAATCTTCGATCGTCTGATAAATAAAGGTAATCCTGGCATCATCAACTGCTAACTTATCCAGGATATGTTGATCAAAAATGAAAAGTGGCAAAACAGGATGTTCGCCTTTTAATGCGTGATATAATGCGGCATTGTCTTCAAGACGTAAGTCGCGGCGGAACCAGAAGACACTAACTGTTTTTGTCATTATTTAACTTTAAAGATGATGCCGGCTTAATTTGGTAGAGGTTAGCCAAAGCATCATCCAAATGTGTGAATTTAAATTTGAAACCTGCATCTAAAATTTTTTGAGCAGAAGTGTTGTTACTCATCAGTACGGCCTCAGCCCTTTCGCCCATTAACAGTTCTATTGCTTTTCTGGGCACTTTAACAGGCCATACAGGGCGATGTAAATGCCTGGCGATTGCTTTGGTTAAACCCTCATTGGTAACCGGGAATGGAGCACAGGCATTGTAATTGTTCTCCATATTTAAGTTTTCCAATGCGTAAATATACATTTCCACCATATCATCAACATGGATCCAGGGGGTCCACTGTTTTCCTGTTCCTATTGGTGCCCCAACAAAGAGCTTCACAGATTTATCCAATTGAGGCAATGCGCCACCATCATTACTGAAAACAATCCCGGTGCGAAGTTTCACTATTCGTAAACTTAACTTTTTCCCCTCATCAATAGCATCTTCCCAAAGTTTACAACATTCTGCTAAGAAGCCGTAGCCATTCGGACTTTCCTCCGTTAAAATCTCATCACCGCAATCTCCGTAAAAACCAACAGCCGAGGCTGATATAAAAGTTTTTACCTGGTGATTTGGCGTAGTTTTAATGACTTTATAAATCAATGCCGTCGATTTTACCCGACTATCAATAATTTGTTTCTTTCGTTCGTCAGTCCATTTTTTATCTGCTACGGGTTCTCCTGCTAAGTGCATAATGGCATCAACGCCAACCAGGCAGTTCGCATCTATTTCTCCTTTGTAAACATCCCAAACAAAATTATTTGGATCGCTGTTCCTTTTACGGGAAAGCGTATTTACTTCATATCCCCGATTTAGTAGCTGTTTTTTGAGTGCGGTTCCAATAAGTCCGGTTGCGCCTGTAATCAGAATCTTTTTCGCCATCTTTTTTAAACACTTAAGATGCGAAAGGGTTTTTTTAAAGACGAAAGACGAAAGACGAAAGACGAAAGACTAAAGCGAACTGCAACGATAAACGAAGGACGACCAACGATAAACGAAAAACTAAAGACCTGCAATGATTCTACCTTTTGGTGCTTTAACCGAATAGCTTAATTTAATTGTCTTCGTTTCATTAGGTGCGATTTTCAGCTGCCAGGATAGCATTCCTGTTTCCTTATTCACCTCAGCGCCGTTGCTTTCGAGTAATTCGATTTCAATATCGCTTTCTGTTGATAGCGGATATTGATCTTTTAGCGATAGTTCTATGGATTCCTTTTTAGTGTTTCTAATCTTGATCAAATAAGTAAACAGTTGTTTTTTATTGCTGCCGATCAATTTTGTGCTACTAAAATCTTCCTGTTTTTCTTTAGTGATGATGATCTTTTTATCCTTACCCATGCTTAAACTCAAGGTATCCATAGTATTGGCAGGATTGATGAAAGATTTACCGGTATAAGTACCCTCAAAAATGATATTTGCATTTCCGGCCTGGAGATTTAATTTTTCCCAATCTAATACATCCGCCAGTAAAAAAGCATCATTACTTAATCTTGGAGCCGCATAATACCTGTATTTAACTGGCACTTCATATTCTTTAAAAGAAACTGTGTGTGGTTTGTTATCGCTATTTACATCATAAGGAATATCTATATCAAAAGTTACACCCAATTGAGTTTCGTTCACAGAAGTATAGTTGTTTATGGTTGATGGAGCAGGCATCATCGCTTTTTTGTGCGTACTAGTGCCTCTAATTATAACGGACTCACTTAAATTATTGTCAGCTATTTGAATGCCGTAAGCTTGTCCCATCAAGCCTTTCTGTACTTGTGTATAAGTCGATACAAACCAAGGATTTAAAGTTGGTGCAGTAATATTATAATTTGGATTTCCGGTAGATAAAGAAAGTTTAATTTTTTTCCAATCTAAACCAGTATTTTGTGTGATGGCTGCTTTATAAATCAGTCCAAGCGGCTTAGCTATGCTTGCAGATTTAATATCGTAACTGGCCAACCAGCTGGCAGCTGGGGTAATGTATGAAATATTATAATCCGCCAATATTGTGGTTTTCGACATTAATTGCAACACCAGTTGCCCCAGTTGTTCAGTGGGATTGTTTCTTAACTCTGCAATTTGCTGTTGCAAGGCATTCAACTTTTGATTTTGCTTATCTTCCGTAATGCTTAATGCTGCTATAGCGTTTCTTACTTCAGCATTTTTTGTCCGGTAGTAATCAGCCAGTTTAATCAATTCGGTAACATTGGTGCCACTGCTGGTACCACCTGATTTTCTATTTTCATCTAATAAAACCAGTGTTTGTTCTTCAATGGTTTTTGAATTTCTCGTTTTAATTAAATCGGCAGTAATTAATTTAACACTATCAGTTAGTTTTTTAATTTCCGGATTCGCCGCATCGGTATTTAAAAAATCCCGGTTAAATTGAACGGCTAAAATGGTTACACCGCCAGAAACGCCTACCTGAATTGAATTTTCATTTATCCGCCCGGAGATGTTGTTGATTACAATTTCTGATGTGCCGGCAGGGAGATTGACTTTTCCTATATGGGAGAGCTGAGCACCATTGTTATAGACGGTTACACTTTCTAAAGAGGCTTTACTTTTGATCTGTTGTTGAGCAAAAACACTAAGCGGAAATAATAGCGCAAATAAGATTCGTTTCATCGGTTTAGATTATGGTAATCGTTTGTATTTTAAATTGAAGATGAACGAATGGCCAGCTTTCCATAATTATTTTTTTTGTTGCCTGTATGTAAAGAATCTTGCCAGTTTTTGATGCCTGAAAAAAATAAGATAAATTTGTATTTACTCTCTTAAATCCATTTCCGATAAAAGATGTCCAAAAAAATTTTAGTATGGTTTAGAAATGACCTCCGGTTGCATGACAATGAAATGTTGGTGGAGGCAATTGCTAAGTCAGATTCAATTTTACCTGTTTATATTTTAGATCCTCGCCAATTTGAGAAAACGAAGTATGGGACGCTTAAAACAGGAAGTATCAGGGCGCAGTTTATCCTAGAAAGCGTTTCGGGTTTAAGGAACTCCTTAAAACAAATTGGTGGCAACTTGCTTATTGCAGCTGGGAGGCCAGAAGAGATTATTCCACAACTGATCCAGGAATATGAGATTACTGAGGTATATCATCACCGTGAAGTAGCCAGGGAGGAAACACATGTTTCAACGTTAGTCGAAAATGCACTTTGGAAATTACGGGTAAATCTGAAACATTTTATTGGTCATACCTTATATAATAAAGAAGATCTTCCTTTTCCTATCAAAGATATCCCGGATGCTTTTAATCAGTTTAAGAAAAAAATTGAGCGTGATTCGATTATTAAGCCTTGTTTCCCGGCGCCGGATCGGGTAAATGTGGCCGAAGTAATTGATTGGGGAAATGTTCCTGCGCTGGAAGAATTGAATCTTGTTCCTCAGCAAAAGGACGAAAGGGCAGATTTTGAGTTTACCGGTGGCGAAGCTGAAGGTTTGGCACACTTGCAGAAAGTAATGGTTGCCATGCAGCAAGCTGCTACCACTAAAAATTTAATTCTGGTATCCAAACTTTCTGCCTGGCTGGCAATGGGTTGTCTTTCTCCAAGAAAAGTGTATTGGGAAAGCAAGAAAATGGAAGGTATGCCTAATACGAAGGCCATGTTTAACCATATTTTATTGGGTTTGCTATGGCGCGATTACTTCCGTTTTATGTTTAAAAAATATGGAAACACTTTTTTCCATCCTAACGGTTTTGGTAGCCAGGGTTTAGTGGATATTGAAAACGAACAAGAGAATTTCAGCAAATGGAAAAATGCACAAACCGGATTTGCAGTGGTGGATGCGGTGATGACCGAATTAAATCAAACTGGATTTATATCAAATATTGCACGTCAAACGGCCGCTTTATACCTGGTCAATAACCTGGAGGTTAGCTGGATTTTTGGCGCGGCTTATTTCGAAGAAAAGCTGATTGATTACAATCCGGCAAGTACCTGGGGAAATTGGGCTAATATTGCAGGCGTTGGCAATGACCAAAAAACGAAAAATGTATTCGATATCGATAAAAACATTAAAAATCTTGATCCAAAAGGAAATTATGCCTTAATCTGGACTTCCTGAACAAATGATTGACTAAGAGAATTTTGAATGATAGAATGGCTTGCTTTTTGATAAGATCAGTTAATAATTCATTCGATCAAAATCAATCGTTTATTGATAATGGTTCTATAATTCAAAAAATCTTATTTTAATGCAGTTTTTTACCATTTATATAAGGTAAAATTCTAATTTTGTAATGCTTATAGTAAACAGTTAATAATGGATAGTTTATCTTATCTCAACGGCGCAAACGCCGAATATGTAGATTCTTTATATCAGTCGTATCA
>Ga0308159_1000488_pt1 | contig 89934 bp, 72 predicted proteins | sample PhyCR1_FD_201040 | JGI IMG/M metagenome (GOLD analysis project Ga0308159, IMG submission 201040) | Phyllosphere microbial communities from UC Gill Tract Community Farm, Albany, California, United States - DLSLC.R1 | ecosystem: Host-associated > Plants > Phyllosphere > Unclassified | place: USA...
CACTCAAACGGACACTGAGCAGTACAAGTCTCGTTGCACTGGGTATCGGAGCCATTATTGGGGCAGGTTTATTCTCTTTAACAGGTATCGCCGCAGCTGACCACGCAGGTCCTGCTGTAACTTTATCATTTGTTCTCGCTGCCGTAGGATGCGCATTCGCAGGATTATGCTATGCTGAATTTGCCTCTATGATTCCGGTAGCCGGTAGCGCATATACATACTCTTATGCCACCATGGGCGAATTCATGGCCTGGGTAATTGGATGGGATTTAGTACTCGAATACGCACTAGGTGCTGCAACAGTGGGTGTTTCATGGTCTGGATACTTTAATAAATTACTCCACGAATTCGGGCTGGAAATGCCGCTCTACTTAACTAAATCATTTGCGGAAGTTGATGGTGGAGGGATTAATCTTCCTGCCGTTGTAATCGTTTCCTTACTATCATTGATGTTAATCCGTGGTACAAAAGAATCGGCAAGCCTTAATAATGTTTTAGTAATTGTAAAGGTGGCTGTTGTTATCGTATTTATTGCACTCGGTTGGAAATTCATTAACCCGGCTAACCATACCCCTTATATTCCTGAAAACACAGGTGTTAAAGGTGAATTTGGTATTTCTGGTATTGCAGCAGGTGCAGCTTTGGTTTTCTTTGCCTTTATTGGTTTTGATGCCGTTTCTACCGCTGCCCAGGAAGCAAAAAATCCACAGAAAGGGATGCCAATCGGCATACTGGGTTCTTTGGTAGTTTGTACCATCCTTTACGTTTTATTTGCTCACGTCATGACAGGTTTGGTTCCTTTCACTATTTTTAAGGGTGATGCTTCTCCGGCAGCTACAGCATTTAAAGTAACGGGATATGGCTGGTTACAAATGGGTTTAATTATTGCAATTCTGGCTGGTTATACTTCCGTAATCTTAGTGATGTTAATGGGACAATCAAGAGTGTTCTATACCATGTCTAAAGATGGATTATTGCCAAAATTCTTCAGTAATATTCACTCAAAGTTCAGAACACCTTTCAAAACCAACTTATTCTTCATGGTTTTCGTAAGTATCTTTGCGGGTTTTGTTCCGGTTACCGATTTAGGTCACATGGTATCAATCGGTACATTGTTCGCCTTCTCTTTAGTGTGTATCGGCGTATTGTTATTACGTAAAACAGATCCGGACAGACCTCGCCCTTTCAAAACGCCATTGGTTCCATTCGTACCGATTATGGGTGTAATTGTTTGTGTTTATTTAATGTCTTCATTGCCGCTTGAGGCTTGGATCAGGTTAGCGATCTGGATGGCATTAGGAACTGCGATTTATTTCTTCTATGGTAAGAAAAATTCAGTTTTAAGAAACAAAGGAAAAGTTGTTCCACCAATTGATCCGCCAAGACCAGGATTATAATCAAAAACATCAAATATTTACAAGTCCCGACCAAAAATCGGGGCTTTTTTTATGTTAAATAATTGTTAATAAATTACCTTTGCAAAAAAAATCAGAAATGAAGTTCATTCTACCGTTAAAAAGTAAACCTTTAGTTGTTTTCGCTTTTCTATTGTTCTGCACCACGGGCATTTTTGCGCAAAGAACAATTAACGATGTAATGGATTCTACTGTTGTTAATCATCTATTGATTATTTCTAAAAAATACGGATCACTCTCTTTTAGCGGATACCTGCAACCGCAATATCAGGTGGCCCAGTCTAATGGTACACTGGCTGAATATCAAGGCGGAAATTTTGGCGAATATACCAATAACCGTTTTCGCCTGAGACGCGGTCGCTTACGTGCCGATTATATGTTAATGGATGATGACAATAATCCCTCTACTTATTTTGTACTTCAGTTCGATGGGACAGAACAAGGTGTAAATGTCCGGGATTTCTGGGGACGCTATTATGAGAATAAATGGAAATTATTTTATGTTACACTGGGCTTGTCTGGCCGCCCTTTTGGAAATGAACTTCAGCTTTCTTCTGCCGGAAGGGAAGCTCCTGAACGTGGGCGCATGTCTCAGATTTTAATGAGAACAGAGCGCGATTTAGGCGTTACCTTTACGTTTAATCCCCGCTGGAAAAATGCTAAGCTCAAAAATTTTGTTTTCGATGCAGGGGTTTATAACGGACAAGGTTTAGCAGGTCCTGCTGAATTTGATAACAGTAAAGACTTCATTTTCAGATTAAGCCATAAGCCTTATGTAATTAAAAGCATTCCCCTATCAATAGCTGGCGGAATCAGCACCTTACAAGGTGGTTTGAACCATCGCCTCCCGGTGAGCTACAAGATGGAACAGCAAAACCAGGAGTGGAAAATGGTAAAAGATTCTTCGGTCAATACCCTTAATGCGGTAGCACCACGACGGTATTACGGAGCAGATGTTCAATTTGCAACCACCTCTAAAAGCTGGAAAACGGAACTGAGGGCGGAGGTTATCTCCGGACTTCAAACTTCTACGGCAACTACTTCTGCTACGCCAGGCTCCTACCCGGTAGATAGTAAATCAATTCCGCTGCCTTACTACACCAGGAACTTTAGTGGTGCATACGTTACTTTCGTTCAGACGTTAAATAGTACCGATAATCAGTTAATTTTAAAGTATGATTGTTATGATCCAAATACGAAAGTAAGTGGAATGGGCGTGACCGCAAACAAGGGATTAACTGCTGCAGATGTCCGTTTCGACACTTTTGGATTCGGCTTTTTACATCATTTCAACCCCCACTTTAAGGCTGTAATTTATTATGACATGATTAAAAACGAATCAACTGAAATTTCCGGATACGAAACCGACAGAAAAGATAACGTGTTTACCTTACGCACACAGTTTTACTTCTAATATAATTTCTAAAATAAAGTTTTAGCACAAATTGCGCTACCTTTGCCTAAAATTGCGCGGCTATGAAACTTGATTTTATGAAATTCGATTTAAATCAGATCCTCACCACAACAATGGTAATCTTTGCCATTATTGATATTCTGGGATCTATTCCGGTTGTGATTCAGTTGAGAAAAAAAGCTGGCCATATCGAGTCAGAAAAAGCTTCCATAGTAGCCACCGGACTTATGATCTTATTTCTTTTTCTCGGCGAATCGCTGCTGAAAGTGATAGGCCTTGATGTAGAATCTTTCGCAATTGCAGGTTCAATTGTAATTTTTTGTATAGCGATGGAAATGGTTTTAGGCTTAACTATTTTTAAAGAAGAAGCACCGGAAACGGTCTCCATTGTTCCTTTAGCCTTCCCATTAATAGCAGGCGCAGGTACAATGACCACACTCCTTTCGCTTAAAACAGAATATCAAACTCAAAATATTTTAGTGGGGATCGTACTCAATATGCTCTTCGTTTATTTCGTATTGAAAAACACGGAAAGGTTGGAGCGGTTGTTCGGTAAAACGGGTTTAAATATCCTTCGGAAAGCATTTGGTGTGATCTTATTGGCCATTGCGATTAAACTCTTCAGAAATAATACCGGCTTATAATGCTATCTATCATGGAACTAAATCCCTTGTAACAACATCTACGTATATTAGTCAAAGAATAAATCTAACCAAAGATGAATAGCTTTGAGGAATATACATTAATAATCGGTGCAATAGCCGTTCTGATTGAGGCAATCAAATATCTTAAAAAAGAATTCAAAAGCCTTTCTTGAAAGGTTGATGGATTCATAGTGGTTGGTTGGTTTGTCGTTGTTCGTTCATGACGCGACTTATTACAGAATCGTCATTGCGAGGAGGAACGACGAAGCAATCTTAATGCGATCGCTATATCCACATTTGCCTACCTATCCAACATCGTTGGGTAGCTTATTAGAATAAGCCAGTAGAGAGCTACTAATCCCCTAAACTTCTAACCCTATAACCGCTAATCATTAATCATCAATTCTAGCCCTTCTTAATCAGCCGGGCAACAAACATCGTATCAGCCTGATTTTCATAGCCCTTAATTAATTCCATTTTCTCCAGTTCCAATGGAAAATTAGCTGTCAAATGTTCAACAACCGCTTCGTTTTCAGCTGCAAAGGCCGAGCAGGTAATATAAATTAAAGGCTTTCCGGGTTTAAGGTATTTAATTACGTTTTGTGCAATCGATTTTTGTATCGTAGAAAAAAAGCTGATTTTTTGGTCACTAAAAAAGCTGAGCATTTCTGGCGTTCTTCCCCAGGTTCCTGAACCAGTGCAGGGCGCATCTAAAATGATGCCATCAAACTGATAATGATGAAGCACCTGATCGTTATTCTTTAAGAGGTCTAGCTCTTTTTTATGATATTTTTTTAGTCCAGCTAAACGAAACCTTTCATCAAGATTCTGCAACACACTTTCACGCAAATCACTCACCAACAATTCTATTACAGGCTCTAGGCTATGTAAAAGCAAGCTTTTTCCGCCAGATGCAGCGCAGCAATCCCACCACTTATCCCACTTATTTGGCTTAAAGTAATTTCCCGTATACTGCGAAGATAAATCCTGTACCTGATAACTTCCTTCTTTCAACACCGTTTCCAGCTTCGTTCCATTTGATATAGCTAAAGCAGTATCAGTAATGGCCCGGGCATTAATTTCTTCAGCCTGCAACTTCGAAATCACCACTGGTTGATCCTGAGCGGCAATACGAATAAATAAATCTGGCTGCTTAAAAAAAGATATAAAAAACTCTGTTAGATCGATACCTTCAGATAAATGTGTATGGAAAGGGAACACATCTTCCAGGTTAAAATCTGGATATGCAGCCTTTACCAAATCTAGCTTTTCCTTTAATGGTTTAGAGATCAAAAGGCTCCAGTCAGGGAATTTTTGTTCCACAATAGGACTCAAAGTTTCGTGACAAAGAAAGTCAGCTATGCTTAACCGCTCCTCATTACTGCACCCCTTTAACGCTTTACCTAATCTATAATAGCTGTAAATGTGACGGGTTGCCCATCTTCTGTCAGACGACCCCATCTGTTTATGCTGTTTATAATACGTAGGCAAAAAGCGATGCAGGGGTAGCGTTCCATCATAATTCGCTAAAATTTGTTCAAAGGCGCGCAGCTGGTGAATAGCTTTCATAAAGAGAAGAATAAATTAGTTTACGATTTCTAATGCAAAGTTTTTATATTTCAATAGCATCAAACTGGTGTTAATGTACCCTAATTTTTCATCATAGATGAAAGAAAATGTATTGTGCAGGCCTTTATATTTTTCTTTAGTGAGGTATTCGCGGTATTCTTCACCATGATCGCTCAATAACTTCCCAAAATAATAGCCTACATCGAAGCCTTTAAAAGCATATTCTCCTGGCTCGAAACCATATTTATAACGATACTTTTTAATGAACCTGATGACCCCAGTATTTTTATAATCGATTTTGTAAGATGAGGTAATAATGGTATTTAATGCTTGAACTTTATCCGTTGGATAATTTTGTTTCACCCAATTTGGATGACCAAATAAGTCGATATTATAACCGCCGGAAGCCAGATTCTTAAGTTTATATAACTTTTCTATCGTTGGCAAAACAAACGCACGATCTGCAGATGCAACTACAATAGCATAGCGTTTTCCCTTTTGCATTTTAGTTTCAAAGGTAAAAGCAGATGCATATTCCTGAACCAGAAACTTACCATTATTCTTCAAATATTCGCGAACAGGAGCGGCAAAGGCTTCATCATCAGTCTTTTTAGGATTAATAATGACCACAATGGTACTGGCAGGATTAAAGTTCTTCGAAATGTATTCCCCAATATGCTCACCATGTATTTCAATATTATTTACAATAGATACGAGATTAGGATTATTAAATTCTGCTGGGTTGGATGCCGCAAGTGGCGATACAACTGTGCTGTTATTTTCTTTTGAATAATTAGAAATATACTTCAAACCAGCTGGAAATACCGGACCTATAATTAAATTGCTTTGCCGGAAACGTTCATTTTTATAGAGCACGGAGATATGGGCGTTATCATCCTGTGTATCGAAAACGTTTAATTTAAAATTAAGCCCTCCCGCTGCTGCAGAATCCAATCCTAATCTAAATCCCTGGTAAAAATCAATAGGCATAGCAAACTTTTCGATCTGGGTTTTAGTAGCCGTCTTCAGATTTAACTCATCCAATTTAAAAGGGACTAAAAGTGAAACATTTGCCTGTGAGAACTTTTTAGCAGTTTTTTTCTCTTCCGGTTTTTCTTTCTCATTCGGTTTAGCAGTTTCCTTTTTTGTCGTCCTTACTTTCGGCGAACAGGCCGCTAAAAACAACGCCAACAGCATTAAAACCCAATAATTCCTTTTTAAATTCATACGTGTTCTTTTAACAAAATATGCCGGCAAATGTTTAATCTGCCAGCATAATCCTATTATTCTTTAAAAATGATTCCCGACTTAGGACTCAAAACGCTAAACTAATTTTATTCCCACTCGATTGTTGCAGGTGGCTTAGAACTGATATCATATACCACCCTGTTAATACCTTTAACTTTATTAATAATTTCGTTAGAGATTTTAGCCAATACCGGATAAGGTAAATGGCACCAGTCTGCAGTCATACCATCCAGTGATTCTACTGCTCTTAAGGCAATAACATTTTCATACGTACGCTCATCGCCCATTACGCCTACAGATCGCACAGGTAAAAAGATTGCACCGGCCTGCCAAACCTGATCATAAAGACCAGCTTCTTTCAGGTTATCAATATAAATTTTATCAGCATCCTGAAGGATTGCTACTTTTTCAGGTGTAACTTCACCAATAATACGAATACCTAAGCCTGGCCCCGGAAAAGGGTGTCGCCCTAGAATAAACGTTTCTAAACCTAAGGCTTTACCTACTCTTCTCACCTCGTCTTTAAACAAAGTTTTTAGTGGTTCAACCACCTTAAGTTTCATAAAATCAGGTAAACCACCTACATTATGATGCGATTTAATGGTGGCTGATGGTCCGTTTACGGATACTGACTCAATAATATCAGGATAAATTGTTCCCTGAGCAAGCCATTTCACGTCCTGAATCAAGTGCGACTCTTCATCGAAAACCTCGATAAATACACGCCCGATAATTTTACGTTTTTGCTCCGGATCTTCTACTCCAGCCAATTGACCTAAGAATTTATCCTTTGCGTCTACCCCCTTAATGTTGAGGCCGAAATCTTTATATTGTTCCAGCACGCTTTCGTATTCATTTTTGCGCAGTAAACCGTTATCTACAAAGATACAGTGAAGGTTTGTGCCAATAGCTTTATGCAATAAAACCGCAGCCACGCTGCTATCTACCCCGCCAGAAAGTGCCAAAACAACTTTATCATTACCTACCGTAGCTTTAATATCAGCAATGGTCGTATCAACGAAAGCTGTTGAAGTCCAATCCTGACTACAGCCACAGATATCGACAAGGAAATTTTCTAAAAGTACTTTCCCATCGATACTATGGGTTACCTCAGGGTGAAACTGGATGGCATAAGTATTCGAATCTTTAATATGATATGCTGCAACTCTAACACTATCGGTACTGGCAATCAATTCAAAATTATCCGGAATGCTGGTAATGGTATCGCCATGACTCATCCATACCTGAGAATCGATGTTGATTCCTTTGAATAATTTATTCTCCTGATTAACGAAACTTAAATTTGCCCGTCCATATTCGCGGGTAGATGAAGGTTGTACAGCACCACCAGATTGTTGGGCAATATATTGAGCACCATAACAAACCGCCAATAAAGGATATTTGGTATGGTAATTTGATAAGTCTATTTGAGGCGCATCATCCTGACGCACAGAGTATGGGCTACCTGAAAAGATAACACCTTTTACGTCTTCGGTAATCTCAGGAAGATTATTGAATGGATATATTTCACAGTAAATATTTAGTTCGCGAACTCGACGGGCTATGAGTTGTGTAAACTGCGAACCAAAATCGACGATAATGATTTTTTCTAGCATCCGCAAAGGTACCAATTAGATACGAGATTTGAGAGTGAAGATTTAAGATTTCGAAGAATTTCTACCAAATGATTTTCAAACCGCTGGATTGTATTGAACAACATTTACCAGCGATCCGATAGACTAATTTCCTCTGTATCATTGCAATCTTGATATATCAAGGCTATCCAAACGTCAAACTCACTCGCTTACCAAGTCCATATTCAAAGATTCGATAAAGCGTAGAAAGCTGAATGTCACATTTTCCGTTTTCAAGTCGAGAAATGTAACTTTTTTTTGTCCCTACTTTTTCTGCAAGCTGTTCTTGGGTCATGTTCGCTTCTTTCCTTGCCTCTTTCAACATTTCGCTGATCACAAAATACTGTGCTTTTTCTTCAAACTGATCTCTTTTTTCAGCACCTACTTTCCCATACTTAATATCTAATAACTCGTCAAAATTATTAGCGCTGATAATTTCTTTACTCATATCGTCTATTTTTTTAGCTTGAAATAACCATCCTTTAATTTTAGTGCCAAATCAATTTCTGCTTTTGGTGTCTTTTGTGACTTCTTTTGAAAGCAATTAAACAATACCACTAAATTTCCTTTATCAAAACAACAGAATATCCTATAGATATTACTTTCAACTTCTATTCTTATTTCATAAAGTCCATCGGTTCCTGACATGTGCTGAAGAAACTTTCTTGGAACATTTTGAACAGTTATTATAAGTTTGAAAATATATTCAATTTTCTCCTGTACTTTTCCATTCTGCTCCCGATAGAAGTTGAGAAAATAGTCTTGATAAAAAATGATTTGGCGCTGGTTATTCACCCGTCAAAGTTAACTTAAAAGTTATCGATAAACAAATATACTATTGCCTTTCGAAGACTAATAAATCACTGGCATAAATTTCTAAAAATCATTGAGGATATATCACATCTATTAAAAGCTTAAAATAGAGCATGGATATTAAGAAACAAACAACTTCACCTCTACCCCAAACTTTCTTAGAAAATCTACGCCTTCATCGCTAGGCAAACCTTTATAGGCCGCATATGATTTTGAGTAATAAACCAACTTAATACCAGAGGACAAAATTAATCTGGCGCAGGCGATACAAGGTGATAATGTGGTATACAGGGTACAGCCTTCTATCTTTGATCCGTTCTTTGATGCATAAAGAATCGCATTTTCTTCAGCATGCAGGGCAAGCGAACAACTGCCTTTACTGTCTCTTGCGCAGCCATGCTCAGGCCATTCCTCATCACAATTATGTGTTCCTGCCGGAGGACCATTGTATCCAATCGAAATAATCCGCGTGTCTTTAGTAAGCACAGCTCCTACATGAGCACGAACACAATGTGAACGGGCAGCCAGATCTGTAGCCAGATTCATGAAAATGGTATCGAAACTTAATTTTTCCGTCATTTGATATCAACAAAAAAGCCACAGCGAACTGATCGCTGCGGCTGTAAAATTAGTTTAATTAATATTAATGTCCGCCAGAAAGTTTTTTATCAAAACTAATTCCCTGAGACCTTAATATGCCGCTCACTTTCCAGGCATAAAATGCCAGGTAAGCGAAGCAGATAATTCCAACTATATAACTGTATTGGATACCCGTAAATTCAGATACAGCTCCCTGTAGCCAGCTGATAATACCACCACCCATGATCATCATAATTAAGAAACTACTACCCTGACTAGTGTGCTTACCTAGTCCGCTAACGGCTAAAGTAAAAATACATGGCCATAATGTACTACAGAATAAACCAACACTGGTAATGGCATAAACACTCACCATACCTTTTGTAAACATGCCTATTAGTAATGCGAGAATCCCAATGGCGGAAAAAATCAATAACATCCTGGCAGGATTACCTTTACTGGCCATATCCGCAGCAATCAAAACCAAAATAATTAATCCATACACGTAAAACGGAGCTAAGTCATGATCAGCAATTGCATTAACTGCTAAGAAAATACCAAATGCTAAATATGGTGCTACAAATCTTAAAATCTTTTGAATCCCTACATTATCGGTAAAAGCTTCTACAGCACCTGTCCAGCGCCCAATCATCATACTTGCCCAATAAAGAGAAATGTAAGGTGCAATATCGTGAAGCGCAAAACCTAAATCTTTCTCCATATAGGCAGGCAAGTTACTCGCCGTTGAAACCTCAACCCCTACATAAACAAAGATTGCAATCATTCCCAAAACCAGTTGTGGATATTTCAAAGCAGATCCTTTAATCGATTTAGTATCATCTAATGAAGCTTCAACCAAAGCAGGTCTATCAGGCAATGAAGATAATTTCAGGAAAATAGCCACTGCAATAAATGCAACACCAAGAATTAGATAAGGAATTTTAACACTTTCAATACTAATATCTGAAGTTGCATTAGCTGCTGAACCAAAAATTGCGAAACTGACAACCAAAGGTCCTATCGTAGTACCAAAGTTGTTAATACCACCTGCCAGGGTTAAACGTTGAGAACCGGTCCTTATTGGTCCCAAAGCAATTGCTAATGGATTTGCAACGGTTTGTTGCAATGAAAAACCTAATGCCACAATAAATAAACCCGAAAGCATCAATGGGAAAGAGTGAAGATTTGCTGCCGGATAAAACAATAAAGTTCCTACTGCAGAAATAACCAAACCAAGCGCTAAAGAATTTTTATAGCCCAACTTATTTACAATGTCTTGTTTCATTAGAACAGATATACCATTATAAATTAAAGCACCTACCGTGTATGCAATGTAAAATGCTAAGGAAACCAGCTGACTTTCAGCTTGTGAAAGATCAAAAGCTTTTTTAAATACCGGAATTAAGATATCATTACTTGCAGCAACAAAGCCCCAAAAAAAGAATACCGTGACAAGAGGAATAAATTGGCCCCATTTGGTCTGTGTTTGTTCTGAACTCATTTTTAAAATTAGTTTTAGTGGGGCTAAACATAAATAAAAAAAAATTAAAAAACCGTAATTTTTACACTCCCGATCTAACAAAAATAAATGTTACATGTTTAGGTATAAAGTTGCATATTCGCATATTATAAACAATACAATACATGTTTGAAGCCATATTATTAGGTATTGGGGCAGGGATTATTTCGTCGTTTTTAACAGGTCCGGTATTCTTTGCAATGATAAAAACCAGTATAGAAAGAGGCTTTATGGCAGGGTTTTCTTTAGCTGTTGGGGTTATAATTAGTGATATCATCTTAATTGCACTGGTGGTTTTTGGCAGCCAGTTTGTTGATTACAAAGCTAGCTTTGACAAATATGTAGGTGCCATTGGTGGTATATTTCTACTGGCCGTTGGGATCTATTATTTAGTGTCGAAAATCAAAGTTCATTATGATAGTTCGACACTTCAAAAGGTGAGTAAAAGAAGTTATGTATTGAAGGGTTTCCTGATGTGCATCCTCACTCCGTCTACTTTAATGTTCTGGATTATTGTAAGTGGAATTATATCCGTAAAACTCAATAACATGCTGAATGAAAAACTGGTATGCTTTTTCATTGCCATGGTTACGCAGTTAAGCATCGATGCCACTAAAAGTTTCTACTCCAGCAAACTTCGCTATAAAATTAAAGAGGATGCACTTAAAAAGCTAAATAAGATTGCAGGTGTAATTATCATATTTTTCGCCTTCTGGCTGATTTACAAAACTTATATTCAGTTTTACGCGTAATCGTTGTTCGTCTGTTGTTTTTCGTTTTTGCCTGCTTTGTAGGTAAGAACGAGGTGGTCCTTCGTTCTAAAGGACGAGTACAATTGGAAGAAATAGCGAAATGTCTAATCAGTAGTTCTGAATCAATTTACGATGACGACCGCTTTAACCCACCGTTTTATGAATGACGTAAAAAGGGCCGGTGTTAAATGAAGGCAGTAGGTAAAACGCAGGGATCCTTCGTGCCTCAGGATGACAATATCGCTATGGCCACCCTGCTATCCGGCCTCGGAAATGATGGAAGGAGAAGCCGTTGAAATTTTTGCACTCACGTTCAAATACCCACAATACCAAGGTAGCGCGAACGGCTCTCTAAAAGTATCTTTATTTCAAACAGAATCGAGCCCTTGTGCTACCGCCATTTAAATTTCGACGAGCTAATCCGACATCAGTTCCAAGCCTTGATTTTTTTGTTACTTTTTTGATCAAGCAAAAAAGTAAAAGCCCTTCGGCGGCCAGCCGAGGCAAGCCAGCGCAGCGAAAAAGAGCCCCTATCACTAGTTATAACTGTTCTTTAACATTTCGTTATTGCGAGGAGGTACGACGAAGCAATCTCCCTTGCAGATTCTTCGATAGAGATTGCTTCAGCAGATGAAAAATCAGCTTTGCAATGACGGATTTTTTGAGGGGATGTAATAACCGAATCGTTAGGATGAATTTAGTTTAGCACCTATTGAGTTAAATCCTCAACCAAGTCCAGGATGATGACCGCTTTAACAACCGTTAATGGAATAAATATAAAAAAAGTTCGGTACTCATTGAAGGCAGTAGGGAAAAACGCAGGGATTCTTCGCTACGCTCTGAATGACAATATCGCTATGGCCACCTCGCTATCCGGCCTGGGAACTGATGGAAGGAGAAAACGTTTACTGCTTAACTAACGCTCATGGTTCAAAGGTATCTCCCCTGCAGTTGAAATGAACATCGTATCATCGTCTTCTCGACTGGAGCGCAGCGAAATGGAGAGATCTTTGAATACAGCCATTCTTCAACTTGAAAAGATTTCTCGGCTTCGCTCGAAATGACGGCGTGGTGCTAATGAATTCTATTGGCAAATGTCGAATCAGCAAAAAGTAAAAGCCTTTCGGCGGCCAGCCGAGGCAAGCCAGCGCATCAGAAAAAAGTTTCGGCAGATGATGACACGAGCCTATAGATAAAAATCTTCAATTCATGCTGAATATTGTTCACCAACTATCCTGCTTAGATCCTGAATCAAGTTCAGGAGGACGATTCTTTAAAGATGACTCTTCTCGTCACATCGTCATTGCGAGGAGGCACGACGAAGCAATCTCCTTTGCAGATTCTTCAATATAGATTGCTTCAGCAGATGAAAATCTGCTTCGCAATGACGGATTTTTTGAGGGGATGTAATAACCGAATCGTTGTGCTGAATTTAATTTAGCACCTATTGAAGTGAGGTCCTGAATCAAGTTCAGGAGGACGATCGTGCTAACCCACCGTTCATAGAATGACGTACAAAAAAGGTTCCTTGTTAACTGAAGTCACTAGACAAAAACACAGGGATTCTTCGCTGCGCTCTGAATGACAATATCGCTATAGCCACCCTGCTATCCGGCCTGGGAACTGATGGAAGGAGAAAACGTTTAATGCTTAACTAACGCTCATGGTTCAAAGGTATCTCCCCTGCAGTTGACATGACCATCGTATCATCGTCTTCTCGACTGGAGCGCAGCGCAATGGAGAGATCTTTGAACACAGCCATTCTTCAACTTGAAAAGATTTCTTGGCTTCGCTCGAAATGACGGCGTAGGGCTAATGAATTCTATTGCAACTTGTCGAATCAGCAAAAAAGTAAAAGCCCTTCGGCGGCCAGCCGAGGCAAGCCAGCGCAGCGGAAAGCCCTTGTTTGCTTTTTAACATCATTCCAAAAGAGAAAGAGCAAAAGCGTTCATTATAGGATCGATCGTAATGGTGTAGTTTCACTACGCGTTGGATTCCATTAAATTTATAAAGAAACAGCAATTTTTTAAAAAATAAAACGGGAATGGCATGCAAACGACAGATCGCGAAAGCAAAACTCATTAAACAAAAAAATGGCCCATATCTTCATATGAGCCATTATTATTATTTATTTAAAAAGTTGTCTAATACGCACGCTGGTTATTTCCCTCTTTCCAGTTTACAAAAGCTTTATTTACCACTTTGTTACCACCGGGAGTTGGATAGTTACCAGAGAAATACCAATCTCCTTTATTCTTCGGACAAGCCTCATGAAGGTTTTCTAAACTTTGGTAAATCACTTCAACCTCAGCCACAGTGCCTTTTGGCGTAATAATCTGTGCAATTTTAGCTGAAATTTCTTCAGGTGTAAATGGTTTATAGATTTCTTTTACGTGATTTACAATTTGCTCTTTTGGAAGTAATAATGAAGCCTTACATTTCGTGTAAACATCTTCGATCACTTGCCACATTCCTCTTTCGGTAAGCAATTGTATTGCCGCATCGAACGCTACAAATTGCCCCATCCTACTCATATCGATACCATAACAATCAGGATAACGGATCTGAGGCGCAGAAGAAACAATAATGATCTTCTTGGGATGTAAACGATCTACGATCTTTATAATACTTTGTTTCAACGTCGTTCCACGCACAATCGAATCATCAAGCGCTACTAATGTATCCTGATGGTTATTGATAATTCCATAAGTAGTATCGTAAACGTGCGCAACCATTTCACTCCGATCTGCATCCTGAGTGATGAAGGTTCTCAGCTTCACATCCTTAACGGCTAATTTTTCAACCCTGGGTGCCATGGAAAGCAAATCATCCAGCTGTTCATCCGTTAACTGCTCCTTACGATGTAAAAGCGTATCCTTTTGATGCTTCCTTACATACTGCTGAACGCCTTCTACCATTCCGAAAAAGGCAACTTCTGCTGTATTGGGAATAAATGAGAATACGGTATTTTTCAAATCGTAGTTAACAGACTGAAGAATTTTTTCGCTCAGTAAACGACCTAACTGTTTCCGTTCGCGATAAATTTCAACATCACTTCCTTTCGAAAAATAAATACGTTCGAAAGAACAGGAAAGTCTTTCGGTAGGTTCGCGGAACTGCTCCATGCTTACCTCACCATTTTTTTTGATAATTAAAGCATGACCCGGATCGATCTCTTTAACATCTTTGAACTGGATATTGAAAGTAGTTTGCAAAGCCGGCCTTTCTGATGCCGCTACAACGATCTCATCATCATAATAATAGTAAGCCGGGCGAATACCTGCCGGATCACGCATAATGAATGAATCACCATTACCAACCATTCCGCAAATCGAGTAACCACCATCCCAGGTTTTAGCTGAGCGGCGAAGAATATTCGCAATGTCTAAATGGTCAGAAATTTTGTGTGTGATGGCCACATTATCGTGTCCTTCTTTTTTATACTGATCGAAAAGCTCCTGGTTTTCATCATCTAAAAAGTGACCGATTTTTTCCAGAACGGTAACCGTATCTGCTTTTTCTTTTGGATGCTGACCCAACTCATATAACTGCTCTAATAACTCATCAACATTGGTCATGTTGAAGTTACCGGCAATAACTAAGTTACGCGTCATCCAGTTGTTTTGCCTTAAAAAAGGGTGGCAATTTTCAATACTGTTTTTACCATGCGTACCATAACGCAAATGACCCATTAACACTTCGCCTATAAAGCTTACGTTGTCTTTGAGCCATTCTGTATCCTGCATTAATTCAGGTGTGTTTTCTTGAATATCTACGAACTTATTCTGAACGTATTCGAAGATATCTGCTACCGCATTCGAAGCCATGCTCCGGTATCGGCTGATGTACCTACTGCCGGGTTTCATATCCAGTTTAATGGTGGCAATACCCGCGCCATCCTGGCCCCGGTTATGCTGCTTTTCCATTAAAAGGTATAATTTATTAAGGCCGTAAAGTGCTGTACCGTACTTTTGCTGGTAGTAAGAAAGTGGTTTTAACAGGCGAATAAAAGCGATTCCGCATTCGTGTTTTATCTGATCACTCATTGTGTGGGTTATGAAGGCGCAAAGTTATCCTTTTATATACTCACAACCTAAACAAAAGTATTTTCTTTTGTCACGGAGAGGTTAATTTGGATTAACGACAACATCACGTAATGATATTCCTATAGATTGTATTATTATCTAGAATTAGTCTAAATAACTTGCTTAGTTAGTGCAATTTTTACACCTTTGCGCTATTATTAAGAATTAGTCTAAATTGAAGAAACTTTATATTTCACTATTATTGGTTTTGATTTGTTTCGCCGGGATGGCGCAAATTCGAAACGTGGTCACAGGAAGAGTGGTAGATCCTCAAAAAAAACCACTAGAACTTGTTAACATAAAGGTTATTGAAACAAATCAGTATGCCATAACAGATAAAGCTGGGATTTTCAGAATTAATGGCTCTGAAGTTAATAACCTGCTAACACTTGAATTTTCTTATATCGGTTATCAGAAACTGAGATTGCAGATAACAGTAAAAGCTGGCGAAACCAATCTCAGCAACATCCAATTAAAGGTGCTTGATTTAAGTTTAGAGAACATTGAGATCAATGCAAAAAGGAATTATTCCGGTTCTACTAACTCATCCTTAGTCATTACCAGAGATTTAATTGAGCAAACACCTGCATTGAGTGTAAATGATTTATTGAACCAGATTCCCAACAGAAAAATTACTGCTCCATCATTACAAAGTGTACAGAACATTAACTTAAGGGCAGCTTACGAACCTACAACCACAGGTAAAGGCGCATTCGAATTGAATAATGCTTTTGGTGTGGCCATCATTATGGATGGAAATACCATCAGTAATAATGCAAATATGCAAAGTTTTAATCCTGGTAGAATTGGTGGAGTTGGCTCCTCCTTCGTAACCAGTGGGTCATATGGCATCAGAGGAACAGACAGTGAAAAAAATAACTATACCGGAGATTATACTTTTGGAGGAACGGATTTACGGCAAATCCCTGCAGACAATATTGAAAGTATAGAAGTTATTGCCGGTGTAGCGCCCGCTAAATACGGTGATTTAACCGATGGCGCTATCATCATTGAACGCCAAGCTGGTAAATCACCCGCATATGTACGTATGCAATTACGAGATAATGCTACTTCATATGGATTTTCAAAAGGTTTCGAAATAAGCCCAAAATATGGCGCTGTAAATATTGGTATTAATTATGTGAATTCGTTTCAAGATAATCGAGACAAACTTAAAGTATATCAGCGCATTAATGGCAATGCAATGTGGACCAATTCATTTGGAAAATCTAAACAGCTAAAAAATACATTTAGTTTAGATTATGGTAGAAACCTTGATGGGATTAAATATGATCCCGATGATGAAAAAAGCACGAGAACGAAATTTGATAGTTGGAATTTTAGCATCGCAAATCGCAGCAACTACCGTTTCGAATCAGGTTTCTTGAAAAATGTTGGTTTAAATTTGAGGTATGCTGAAGGACACCAGGTAAGCTACCAAGAAGAGCTGGTTAATGATGCATATGTGTTATACAGCACTGCAACCACTACAGGTATACATGAAGGATATTATGATTCTGGTATTTATACTGCAAAATCACTTATAGATGGTCGTCCGATTAGTGCCTCAGCTACTTTAGATTTTACTGGAGGTTTTGAAACAGGTAATCTTATTCACAATTTATCATTTGGTACAAGTTTTAGCTATGGTGCTAATAAAGGATTAGGTCAAACAATAGATCCAAATGAACCGAGGGGAACAACCAGAGTTGCGAGTACCTCCTTAGGAACTAAAAGTTCTGAGCGTTATTATGATTTTCGATTAGCGCTAGCTCAAAAAGATTTAGGTTTTTACATTGAAGACGTTTTCACTGCAACAATACTAGGCAGACCATTGAATGTTAGAGCTGGTATCAGATCCGACATCCAAAATGGCTATGCATCAGTTTCACCAAGAACAAATATCAATTATGAGGTAAATAAAAACCTAAGATTTGGTTTAGCCTATGGATTGTCATATAAATCTCCAGGTTTAGCACAGCGATATCCTGGTCCCACATTTTTTGAGATTCCACTGCTGAATGCTTATAATGGAAATGTAAATGAAAGCACATACTTGGTATATGTTGAGCGATATGAACCAACAAGTGAGGGGCTGAAGCCATCTAAGAGCGAAAGTATTGAGTTGTCAGCTCAAATTAAAATTGACAAATTCAATCTATCTCTTTCAGTTTTTAATAAAAAATCAAGAAACGGAATATCAACCATTCAAAACTTACAAACCATTGAATTGCCAACATATACTGCTACAATTAATCCAGGGGCTAAGCCTACACTCACTAAAACAGGAACGCAACCATATGCCATCAATTATTCTTATTTTAAGAACGATTTAGCATCAGATAATCAAGGTTTTGAGATCATAATCAACACGCCTCAGATAAAAGAATTAAAGACTTCTTTCAACTTGAGTGGAGGTCTCTTCAGAACATCTTATCTCGGCACCTCCAATACTTTAAGTAATAGACTTCCTAGCACCATTCCAACTGATCCAAATTATGCTTACATCGGCGTTTACGAGCCAATCAGCAAAAAAACATATTTTAGTAATGGTAGGATTACCAGTGTTACACACATTCCTAAATTAAGTATAGTAGTTTCTTTTGTGGCAGAGTTTGATATTTTAGATAAGAACAGGACTAATTCAAGCTCGAGAATTCCACTGGGTTACTATAACAGATACAATCAATACACTGCCATTAGCAACTTTGATCAAAATGATTCATCATATGGACACCTTTATATCACTCCGCAAGAACAATCAGAAAACGATCTTCCACGTGTTATCTCCAATTATCATTTAAGTATTGCTAAAGAGATCAAAAAACGTTTCAAATTTGCCTTTAACGTTTACAATGTATTCAATCATCGTCCTTATTATATTACTCCAACCGGTACATATCGATATCCAAACAGCCCACCAACTTTTGGCGCTGAATTATCTATAAAACTTTAAAATGATGAGAAAACTAATTATTGCAATTTCACTCATAATCTTGGTTTTTACAGCCTGTAAGAAATATGAAGGTGATATTACTGAAATTCATCCGGTAAAATACCAAGTGCTCACTTCCTATGCGTCGCAGGATTTAGGCAAATTATTGCCTAAATCCAAAATTGAGGTGACAATTAAAAACACAAAGAATAACGTAATTCAAAAATACACAACCAAAAGTGATGGAACCATTTCACTAGATTCGATTTCACCTGGAGTGTACGATATATCAGCGATGATTAAAATTCCGGCTGCAGATTATACAGTCCTTACGGGAGAAAATGTAGAAAAAGAAGTAGTGTTTAATGCGTCAGAAAAATCTAGAATCATCACAATAGCGGACAATCAAAACATATCTCTTAAGTTAATCTCGGGTTCTACTGGTCCTTGGGTTATCAAACAGATTTATTACGCGGGTTCGAATACCACAACTGGAGCATCATTTCGCGATCAGTTTATAGAAATATACAACAACTCTGATTCGATACTTTATGCCGATAGTCTATATATTGCTGAAGCATTGGGAATTCAGAATCTCACTTCTACTAATATTTATAGGCAAAACAATAGCCAATATGATTGGTCAAAAGCTCAAGGTATGCCAACCAATATCGATGCAAATAACTCCTACATCTATACAAGAGCTCTATTGATGATCCCCGGCACAGGAAGGCAGTATCCGGTTAAACCTGGAGAAAGTATTGTATTGGCACAAACAGCTTTAAATCATAGAGCTCCTTTTACAGGTTCTGATGGAAAAACAATTACAGCCAGAAACCCATCTTTGACAATTGACTTAAGTAGTGCCGATTTTGAAGCTTATTATGCGCCGTTTTTACCAAGACCTTTAGCCTCAGACATAGATAATCCAAGTGTTCCTAATGTTGAGGTGCTTTCATATAGTGGAACAGATCTTATTTTTGACAATCTAGGTCGAATGGGTTATGTTATTTTCAAAAATAAAGGAACTACTGATATAAAGAAATTGCCACAATATCCTTATCCAACAATTGCACCTTCCCTATCTGATGCTGACAAATATTTTCAAATTCCAATAGAATTCATTATCGATGGAGTAGAAATCCAACCTAGCAGCGCTGCCTCTCGGGTTCCTAAGAAATTAGGTGCTTCATTAGACGCGCTCTATACTTATGCGCCAAATGGGGCCTATTCATCACAATCGGTCATCAGAAAAATAGAAACTACGATACAGGGAAGAAGAATTTTAAAAGATACCAATAACTCTGCTGAAGACTTTGACTTTTTCCCGCTAGCGAACCCTAGAGGTTTTAAATAGAAAGTCAGTGATAATACAAACAAATGAAAAAAACATTTATATACATACTTTTAGCTTCTAGCACTGCATATACTGCCTTTAGCCAAGAGCAAGATTCATTAAAAATTAGCTTGCAGAACAAATTATTTTCTGTCGATTCCACTTCCTTTAGCGCTTATACTTTTGCTAAGTCAAGTCCGTTTTACATTAAAAGACTAATGCCACAAACCTTCAACAATTTAAGTATTAGCCGAGGATTTGAGAAAGGGTATTTAATAAAAGCCCAAGATGCGACCAAGCTCAGCAACACATTCTTGAACACCGAGGGGGTTTCTCAGCTTAAATCAATTACTGTTTGGGGCCAATTCTCATATAAAAGAACAGTTGAAGATAGTACATCATTTTCACATCAAACACGAAATAATTTAGCCAATCCTTACTATTTTGGTTCTGTAAAAAATGTTAGTTATCAGAGAACAATTTACACGCTAAAAGTCCTAGCAAACAAAAATATTCTCAACGATAACTTACCAATTGGCTTAGGTGCAGATTATAGAATTGGTGATCATTATTCTACGAATGATCCTAGAGGAAATGTGAATGATTACCAACTAAACTTAGTTGGAACACTTGGTTACAATATCACAAAGGCTTTGGCTATTGGAGTTGCCTATCGTTTTGGAAACGGCCTTGAGAAAGTAAACATAGCTTATAAAAACACTAGTCTCAACCAAGGGAGGGTGAGTCCAGAGTACACCAATTATCTTATAAATGGTTATGGAGAAGCAGGCGAATATAATGAAGACAGAACTGTTCAAAACAATCAGAATAGAAATGGCATCGATGCTTATTTAACGTATGTTGCAGATGGCATTGGAAACTTTAACCTGAATTATCAAACTTCAAAAGAAAAACAAGAATTTGATTATAGAAACTCAGACGGAATAACCAGTTTTATTAACTTTAACTTAGTTAGCGAGAGCTATCGCATGTTTTGGTTGAAAACATTTTCAGAAAATTTTTTGAGTGTTGACTTTAATTACCGAACTAATAAAGGAAATAACTATCTCAACAATTATTTGGCTAATAGCTACCTTTTCACTAATAATTTAATCTCGGCAAATGGCCATTACACTTATAAAAAAAATAGCTTTACACACAATTTTGGACTAAGCATAAGCAAGTATGAAGAGCGTAAACAAGACGGAGTTGCCGGTAATGACATCCGTTTTAATCAACTTAATTATTCCCTTAGCTATGGCATCAATCTTCATAATAAAAATAATCACAACTGGGGAGTAAATCTTACGGGGCTCTACAATCAATACTTAGATTCTGATTTTAGTGTACTTCTTGCTAATGAAGGCGTTTTTACCAGAAATGTAATTTATTACGATTATGCCTATAATACTGCTTCAAAATTTGGCGGTAATTTAACGGCTGATTATAGTATCCCGATGTATAAACAAATACAAGCGGGAATCAAAGTTGGGGTGAGTTACCTCAGAAGAGAGGAGCTGAAAGATTTCGACCCGGTATTTACACGTACACCCGGCAAAGACCGTTTTTCTTCCAATATTAGCTTAAATCTATATTTTTAACCTCATGAATAAAGTTTTTATTACGCTTGCTCTAATCCTAACCGGATTAATTCTATTTTCCTTTCAATCAGCGAACTTTAATGAAGAGGATGATTTGAGCATAGATAGCTTGCGTAAAGTCTATTCAAAACCCACAGATCAATGGCCAAAACCTTCTGTGGATCAGGACGCTGTTTTTCAGGAATTGGGAGAGCTCCCACCCTCACCTGTCGATTTAAAAAAAGATTCGGTTAAGAAGGTAGTGGAACTGGGGAAAATCCTTTTTTTTGATCCACGTTTGTCTGGCTCAAACCAGATTTCTTGTTCCAGTTGCCACGCACCAGATTTACACTGGGCAGATGGCCGTCAGGTTTCTGTGGGGCATGACCATTTAAGTAACATCAGAAATGCGCCATCACTAGAAAATGTATGGTTTTACAAACGTCTTTTCTGGGATGGAAGGGCAAATAGCCTGGAAGAACAAGCGGGCAGCCCTGTTGCAGCGCACAATGAAATGCATCAGGACATTAAGGCTTTGCCAAAAAAACTTGTTAAAATAAAAGGTTATCAGCCTTTATTCAAAGATGCATTCGGATCAAAAGAGGTGACCAATGAAAGAATTTTCGAAAGTTTGGCCACCTTTCAGCGCAGCATTGTTAGCAGGAGATCACCATTTGACCGATTTCTTGCTAAAGACAAAAAAGCCCTGACAGATCAACAATTAATGGGCTTACATTTATTCCGTACCAAGGCTCGCTGCATCAATTGCCATAACGGGCCCTTGTTTACCGATAATGAATTTCATAACGATGGGTTAACCTATTATGGGCGTAAATACGAAGACCTTGGCTTATATAACGTAACGAAAAAACCCGAAGACGTCGGCAAATTTAAAACGCCAGGTTTAAGAAATGTGATGAAAACTGCACCATGGTTCCACAATGGCTTATTCCCGAATATAGATGGTGTAATGAATATGTACAACATCGGTATGCCTGTTCAACGTGTAAGGCCCGAACAACAAAATGATCCGCTGCTACCTAAAAATGACAAGTTATTGAAAGGCTTAATGCTGAGTAAGGCCGAAAAAGATGCCGTAATTTCATTTCTTGATGCACTAACATCACCTGCTATACTGATCAGGGTAGAAAAGCTACCACAATAAATTCGTAATAGATCAAAAGCTTAGCTCGGTTTTTTCGCCTTGACTTTACAAGGAAGAGTTTTCAGTTATCTATCAGGCAGCTAAAAATAACCAGGCGTTAAGAATAAATATTTGCTATTGGCCAGTACTTCATACCACGAACAATATGAGATCAACTACATAGAAAATGCTGTAACTAACGCTTAGCATGCCCCCACTCCTATCCCATGCAAAGCCCATACCTAGTGCATGATAAGCGCATTTAGGTGCATATATTATGCCTACATAGCACTTACATTTTCTTTGACCTTAAGGGCTCGTTAAAAAAAATAGATGCCTGAGCATCGAACGTGGTTGGATCGCCGCTGGTGTAAAAGTGTTTTTTACCTTGTCTACCTAATGTTTGCGCTATCGCCGGATGCCGTTTCAGGTAATCAACTAAGCTATTGGCAACAATTTCTCCCTGCGTTAAAATGTTGATATGATCTGGAAAGACCGCTTTGAGTTTCGGTAAGAGTAAGGGATAATGTGTACAGGCCAGCAGCACACAGTCGATGTCTGCAGATTGCTCCATTAAACCATTACAGTATTCGTTAACAAAAAAATCAGCACCAGGTTGCAAATGTTCATTGTTTTCAATTAATGGCACCCACATCGGGCAGCTTTGCTGATAAACGCTCACAACAGGGAAAAACTTATTAATTTCAATCAGATAAGATTCGGAATTAACGGTACCTCTCGTGCCCATTACGCCAACCTGTTTAGCTTGAGTGAAGTTGCCAATCACTTCTGCCGTGGGCCGGATTACACCAAGCACTCTTCGATCGGGGTATCTGGTTGGTAAATCATTTTGCTGAATGGTTCTTAACGCTTTAGCAGATGCCGTATTACAAGCCAATATGACTAAAGTGCAACCTCTATCAAATAACCATTCTACACATTCCAGCGTATACTTATAAATGGTTTCGAAAGAATGGTCGCCATAAGGCGAACGGGCATTGTCGCCAAGATAAATATAGTCGTATTCGGGTAATTGGTCAGCAATAGACCTGAAGACGGTTAATCCACCATAACCTGAATCAAAAATGCCTATTGGTGATGTTGCCTTCATTGTGGTAAAGATATTGATAAATGTTGAAGGTTGAAAAGTTAGACTGCTTCACAGGTACGTTAGGAGATAAAACATTAACCGATTGATATTTTAACTTCCAAATTTTAAGAAACAAAAAGCGGAATTAAGTTAAACTTAATTCCGCTTTTATTTTGAATTGGTAAGGAGACTTTGGACTCCAAACTCCCGACTCAGAACTATTTCTTAGGTGCTGCTGGTTTTGCAGCAGTAGCTGAAATACCCAATTTGGTTTTAACAGAAGAAGTGATATCATCACCACCTTCCCAGAAAACCAGGTTATTACCGCCCTGACCGTTTGCGATATCGAAAACGTAAGCCAAACCTTTTTCTTTAGCTACTGCCGAAATTGCCGTTGCAACTTTAGCCTGGATTGGCTGAAACAATTCCCCTTGTTTAGCACCGATATCTTGCGAAGCTTTTGTACGGGCATCAGTGATTCTTTTTTCCAAATCCTGCAATTCCTGACCTACAGTCTGTAATTGTTTACCTACCGCTTCTTTGTTTGCCTCACTTAGCGTTTTTTCCAAAGCTTGAGCACTTGTCATTTTTGTCTGATATTCTTTGATCATTGCATCAATATCAGCTTGTTTTTGCTTGCCTAATGTTTCTAAAGTAGTTTGAGCCGTTTTAGCTTCAGGAAGGTTTGCGAAAACTTCTTCAGAATTAATGTGACCCAATTTTTGTTGCGCACTTGCCATATTCACTGTAAACACTAATCCTGCTGCTACAAAGAATACGTTAATTAACTTTCTCATCTTTCTATTTTACTTTTTTTTATTTTTTCTAATTGTTTTCTCGAATTTTCAACGGGCGAATATACTAATTATTTGCAGCTCCTGGTTTGTAACCTAATTTTACAATTACATCGTTACTCAAATCGTAGCTACTGCTTGCATAAATCATCATCGTAGCTTCACTGCTTTTATCAAAAATGAAGTCCAGATACTTTGCCTTTGCGATTTGCTTAATTGCATCAGAAACTTTCTCCTGAATGGGTTTAATTAATTTCGTTCTGCTTTGAAAAAGATCCCCGTCCGGACCGAACTTCTGACGTTGAAATTCTTTCGCTTGTTTTTCCTTTTCAATAATTTCATTTTCTCTGCGCTTACGCATATCATCTGTAAGCAAAACCTGGTCTGCCTGGTAAGCTTTGTACATTCTGTCTATCTCAGAAAAATTCTGGTCAACCTGTTGCTGCCATTGTTTTGAAGCCACTTCTAATTGACTCAATGCAGATTTATATTCTGGCATTTGTTTTAAAATGTACTCTGTATCTACATAAGCAAACTTCTGCGCAAATGCGCCGAAAGACGTGCAAATTAGAAATGCGATTAAAAGATACTTTTTCATCTATTAAATTTTTGTTTTAATGTTGATGAAACAAACACCATTTCAGGTTCAATACCTGCAATATGATTGTCCCATTTGTGTGTGTGTATTAACGATTTGTTTCAATAACCTAACGCTGCTTAAACGCTCCAGGTCTCCTTTACCTGCTAAACATATTATACAAAGATACTATCAAATAAGAAAAGCCCAAGTAAACTTGAGCTTTTAACTTTTTTTAACAATTCTATTAACTATTAGAAAAACCAATTCTGAGTTGAAGTAGGATTACTTGGTGCTTTCTGATAGTTCCAATTGATACTTACCGCTGTAAAATAAGGAGCACTATTCCCACTTAAGCCATCAGTTGTGAATTGAACTTTAACTTCCTCCTGACTATACTGTGCTCCAGAATCAAAATAAGTCCTATTACTTGGATTACTAGTTTGATTATAGTATCCAGAAACCCTAGCAAAATTCATAAAATCATCTCTCCATTTTTTTCCACCAAATGCTCCACCTTTCCGAAATGCCATACCTCTTAATAAAGCACCACTAGATGAATAAACGGCATAAGATTCACTCCAAACCTCCATATAAACTTTTTCTGGCCTTCCGTTATCATATTCTGGCGACTCAAACGTTTGCTTACCAGCCCATAAACCGCTTCCATTCTCAGCCATTAATTTTGGAATAGAAACATTAATCGAACCATTATTTACAGTTCCCATTATTAAATTACTAACGTTATTAATTTTTCTAGATGAAATTATATTTGAATTAATCTTCTCGCCTTTTATTAGTTTATTATAAGAATTCATATTATCGTCTTTAATAAGGAATTCTTGGTTCGACTTCAATACGAAAATTTTATCTCCAATTTTAATAGACGCATTGTTGCTTAAAACCCTGGCAAAAACAGGATCCGCTACTTCTGCCGCGGGTATATTACTCAGAGTATCTGATTTTAGGTTTTGAAAGTTAAACTTTGATGCCCATTGATCAACATCCCTTAAACTAAGTTTATTTAACTTTGTCATGGTATTTGAAAAAACTTCTTGGTTTTGGAATGAAAGCATACCATTTTCCACAGCTACACCTGAACTTATATTTTGCTCTAGGTTTGAATTGACATTACTGTCTTTTTTACATGAATACAATGACAATACTAGTAGGCCAGTAAAACCAAGGTAATAATAAAATTTGTTTGCGTTTTTTCTCATTATTTTTCTATTTAGTTGTTATACAAACAAAACTAATTATAAATAAAACAATAAACGAATAAACGATACATATTAATTATACATAAACACACGTTCGCTGTATTATTAAACTACAAATCTAAAATCCGCCTAACTGCTGAGCAATACTAAATGTAAAGTTTTGACGTCCAAAATTACCGTCTCGGCTATTGATAATTTTATCAAATCCGTGGCCATAATCAATTCCCAATAAACCAAATATTGGCAAGAAGATTCGAGCACCAATACCTGCTGACCTTCTTACGTTAAATGGGTTAAAATCGCCGAACCTATTCCATGTATTACCACCTTCTGCAAAAGCAAGAACGAAAGCTGTAGCCTGCTGGCTTGAAATTACTGGATAACGAACCTCTAAAACATATTTTGTATAAATTGGACTTCCTGAAGTTTGTGCAGTATTTAAAGCATTAGGGTTTGTATCTACCGGCACAACAGCATTGTTTGAATAACCACGCATTGCAATCAATTCAGAACCTTGTAAAAAGTCAAATCCTTGCATACCATCGCCACCTAATTTGAAACGTTCAAATGCCGATTGACCAACGGACTTATTATACTGACCTAAGAAACCAAATTGTGCCTGCGCTTTAACCACTAAATTCCCGGCAATACGCTGATACCATTGCGAATCAAACTTCCATTTGTGGTATTCTGTAAAACGATATTTTTCCCTATCAGATGCGGTAGCATAATTGGTCTTGTTCAATAATGAATATGGAGGTGTTGCCTGAATGGTAAAACGAATAAATGAACCTGATTTTGGGAAAATCGGCGAGTCTCTTGAATCGCGACTAATTTCCTGAGAAAGGTTGATATTATATGATGTACCTGTTGAAAATAAAAAACCTGAATAGTTATTTAAAACATATTGCTGTATACTCACTGCATGACTCAACTGAAAGTAATTATCAGGCCAGTTTAATCTCCTACCCAAACTCACTGTTACTCCGTTTAAGCGAATTTTTTGGAGTCTTCCATCATCAGGATTTAAACCATTAGATTGTAATGAAGTAAATGCACTCACACCAAAACTAACTGGTTTCTCCCCACCAAACCAAGGCTGAGAGAAAGAGAAACTATATGATTGATAGTATTTACCATTCGTTTGTCCACGTAAGCTTAATTTCTGACCATCTCCTTTTGGAAGTGGCTTATAAGCTTTAAGATTAAATAAGTTACGTAAAGAGAAGTTATTAAAGGTTAAACCTAAGGTACCAATGATACGGCCACCACCAAAACCACCTGATAACTCAATCTGATCTGAAGGTTTCTCTTCCACTGCATATTCGATATCTACTGTACCATCGGCCGGATTAGGACGAGGTGTAGGTACCGTTTTAGATTCGTCAAAGTTACCTAACTGACCGATCTCACGAATGGTCCGAATCAAATCACTCTTGTTAAATTTCTGCCCTGGCTTTGTACGGATTTCCCTTAAAACCACTTTATCATTAGTAATGGTATTACCCTTTAAAGTAATTCTGTTATTTACATATTGAGGCCCTTCATACATACGCATTTCTACGTCAACCGTATCGCCATAAATTTTCGTTTGAACAGGATCGATATTAAAAGTTAAGTAACCGTTATCAGTATACATACTGTTGATATCACCACCGTTCTCACCACCGCCATTTAGTTTTTTATTTAATCTTTCTTCACTAAAAACGTCGCCTTTTTCAATCGTTAAAACCTTACTTAATATACTGTCAGGATAAATGGCATTACCTGCCCAGCTGATCTTTCCGAAATAATACTTTTTTCCTTCGTAAATATCCATGTCGATATTCACTTTCTTTTTATTGTATTGATAAATACTGTCTTTTAAAAGCGTTGCGTCACGGTAACCTTTCTCCTGCAACTTCGCAATCATCTTCAGCTTGTTCTCTTCATATTTCTCTTTCGAGAATTTTCCAGAACCCCAGAAACGCCACCAAGCAAATTGCTTAGGGCTTTTCAAAAATTTTCTTAGTTTTGCTGCTTTAAAATCTTTATTTCCGGTAATGTTAATGCGTTGTACCTTAACACGGCTTCCTTTATCAATATTGGCTTCTAACACCACACTGTTTTCGGCATTTGGATCTTTACGGGTACTGTAAGCAATTTTAGTAAAGAAATAACCTTTATCTAACATATACTTCTTTACAATTGCAGAAGTGGTATTGTATAAGTTATCATTAACGATCTTACCTGTTTTATCGTTTAATTTCTCCTGAATGGCTGTTCTCTGAGATTTGCTGATTCCTTTTAAGTCAATTGAACTTAAACGAGGACGCTCCACGACCTCAATTTCGAAATAGACTGAATCCTGAACAAATTTTTCGATATTAATTTGAACATCGTCAAACAATCCCTGTGCCCAAAGGGTTTTAATAGCATCGGAAGTTGCTTCACCTGGAAGAACAATCTTATCTCCCTTTGTTAATTTGGAGAGGGTAATGAGTACATCTTTATCCAGATATTGCGTACCGGTTACAGTAGTACCACCGATAATGTATTCTTTCGGACTGAAATAATCCAGGTCTAAGCCCCCAACCTTTAAGGATGGAGTTACCGGTGCCTGACCTTGTGGACGTATTTGAGCAAAGGCCGGAGCGGCTAAAACTAATAGGATTAAAACTTGAAATATTCTTTTCATTAAAATAATTTGTTCAGTAATGGCCACGAAGGTACGGGTTTTATAGAGCAAAAAATGCTTTATTAATATTCCCTTCTGATGGTTACATTTATCGTATAAAGTGGCGCTAAGTTAATTTAAACGCTTGTTAAAAAGTGTTAAAAGAAAAATTAGTTTAATTGTTCACTAATTTTTCCGAAACGGCGTTCGCGTTTTTGATAGTCAACTATAGCCTCGAAAAGATCTTCGCGTCTGAAATCTGGCCAAAGCACATCAGTAAAATAAAACTCCGTATAAGCCATTTGCCAAAGCAAATAATTGCTAATCCGGTGTTCGCCGCTCGTCCTGATCATCAGTTCAGGATCTGGCATATTTACCGTTGTTAACTTAGATGAGAATAACTGTTCGTCAATCTCCTCGATAGAGATGGTGTTGTCTTTCACTGCCGCAGCAATTTGTTTAGCTGCATCTAAAATCTCCCATTTAGCACTATAACTTAATGCAAGTGTAAGGGTACATTTTTCGTTGTGGGCTGTTTTCGCCATCGCCTCATGCAAATCATTAATACATTGCTGAGGCAAAGAAGAAATATTGCCAATGGCATTTAACTTAATATTGTTTTTATTAAGTGTTTCGGTTTCGTTGTTGATGGTAGAAATGAGGATTTGCATCAGTGCATCTACCTCTTCTTTCGGCCTGTTCCAGTTTTCAGTAGAAAAAGCATAAAGTGTTAAGTATTCAATACCTACATCTACACACCCCTCTACAATATCTTTTACAGAAAGCACACCTTGTTCGTGACCGAAAACGCGTACTTTACCCTGGCCTTTGGCCCATCTACCATTACCATCCATGATTACGGCAATGTGCTTTGGCAGGCGACTATAGTCTATTTGTTCTTTAAATCCCATTAATTATGTCAAAATCAACTTAAAACGAGTAGCATTTTGAGGATACAAAGGTAAAAGATATGCCAACACTAACAAATAGATAAGTGTCCCTTTTTCTAAAATCTCCTCTTTGGGTACCAGGAACTCCAATCTGACCGAGAGAAGGATCGGATAAATTCAGCCCGGGGTTTCCAACAATAGTGTTATTTTGCAGGGGATAACTTGGATATTTCCCGCTCACATCGTCAATATAATCTGTCATTGGCGTTCTGTAACCAATTTCAGAAAAAACGCTCCACGTATCCTTATAATTATACTTAAGGCCTAGTCCGTATGGAATAGTGAGTACCACATTGTTATAAGGATTTTCCTGCCCTTCTGTAGCCTTCCGATCCAAGCGGTACTTTTGGCCGTCATATTTAACTGTTGGTTTAAAGATCACCGCTCCTGCTCCTGCAAACAGATATGGCGTAAATTGCCTGTTGCCTCCACCGAGTTTAAAATTAAATAAGTTAAAATCGGCAATTGCACTTAACTCACTTAAACTTGTTTTGAACCGCAAATTTCTATCCCTGAACTGCTGGTTACTGGATTCAGCATCATCAGCCTCTACTTGCCCGTAAGTATAGTTTAACCGGACACCGATATATTGATTGAAATTCCTCTTTCCGAAGACACCAGCAGAGAAACCACTGATTTTTACTGGATTATTCTGATTTAGATCACCCATATATCCGGCTCCGCCTGCCATGATCCCTAATTCCCAATTACCGCCTTCCTGAGCACGGGATACCGGTGCATTGAAAGCAAATAATAAGAAAATTAAGAAAAGCTTGTTTGGCGTCATACTTAGTAGTTACGGGTATCTATTCCCCATAATAATTTATTTCTTAACGTACTTAAATAAGTTTCATTATTTAAACGAATAAGATTTAAGCAAAAGTCGGCTTTTTTTATGGTAATTTTTACTGATCTTTCTACGGTTACGGTTCTGCTGTCGCAGGAAACCAAAAACTTGGATTCCCTTGCCTCTACTTCAAAAGACAATTTACGATCGTCTGGTAGCACCACCGGCCTGACATTAAGGTTGTGCGGCGCGATTGGCGTTACTACAAAATTTCTGGAATCCGGGTAAATAATTGGGCCACCACAACTTAATGAATAGGCTGTAGAACCTGTAGGTGTTGCAATGATTAGTCCATCAGCCCAATAAGAATTGATATATTCGTCGTTCATCTTCGCATGAATAATCATCATGGCAGAATTATCCCTTCGGTGGATGGTAATGTCATTTAACGCAAAATTTTCTTCTCCGAACAAGCGATTATCAGATTCTAAAACCAATAATGAACGGCAATCTAATGTGTATTCGCCATTAATTACAGCTTTCAATGCCGATTCTATTTCATTTTTATTGATACTGGCCAAAAATCCCAGGCGACCGAAATTAATCCCGATTACCGGAATGCCTGAATTTCTAATGAGCGAAACGGTATCTAAAAGTGTTCCATCGCCACCTAAACTGATTAAGACATCAGCTCGTTCTTTAAGCTCTACGTGGTTATGGAAAATAACTGTATTTTTTGGTAAACTGATCTTACCATGGAGTGATGTTTTAAATTTTGAATATAAAACCGGCTGTACGTTGTGGCTGGCTAAGTGGTTAAAAACTTCCTGAACATATGGTAAAACTGTATCATTGAAGTCTCTCCCGTAAATTGCTATCCTCATAATCGGCTTTAAACATTTAAATAGTTCATGAAAGAATCGTATCGTTCCTGCGATCCATCATCAACCTGCGTATTGTTATATACTTCTTTTACCTGATAATCATAGCGTTCGAATGAGGCTATCAATGAGGTAATTTCCGTTTTATTCACTTTTAAGGTGACTTCCAAACGGGTAGAATCCGCAAAAGAATTCACGTAAGAAGATAAAATCTGGGTATTGTCTGCTTCTACAATTTGTGCAATATGTGCCAGCGAATTGTCCCGGTTACCAATTTCAAGCACAATAATTCCTCCGGGTTCTTGTACGGCATATTGTTCTGCTACTGCATCAACGATCTCATTAACCGAAATTAGCCCCAGGTAATTTTTCTGCTGATCTACAACTGGTATTGCAGTAAGCTGCAATTGACTTAACAATCTGATCACATCATAAGTATGCGCATCATTGGGAACGAAAACGCTGAGTAAATGAACTGATGTATTGTCACTCAAAAGCGTATCGTGATCATGAACGTTGAGTAAATCATCTTCAGAAACTAAACCAACAAGCATACCTTCATTAACGATTGGCAAATGCTTCAGTTTAAAATCGCTGAGGCGATCCAAAGCCTTCTGAACTGAATCTTCAGCTTTCAGTGTTGGAATTTCATTTGATATGATTTCTGCTGCAAACATTATTTAAGTAATATTCTATCTAGAAATTTTTCCAAATAATTGTTAAATATTTCCGGTTGTTCCATCATTGGCGCATGTCCGCATTGATCAACCCAATTCAGCTCAGAGTTCGGCAATAATTCATGGAATTCATGCGCTACTTCCGGCGGTGTAACTTTATCATTTTTACCCCAGATCAGGGAAACCGGAATGGTTATTTTCGACAATTCCTTGCCCATATTATGACGAATTGCGGATTTAGCCATCGTTAAAATCCTGATGACACGAGACCTGTCATTAACGGTTTTAAAAACATCATCAACCAGTTCTTTAGTTGCTGTTGCCGGATCATAAAACGTAAACTCTACCTTTTCCTTAATATAATCATAGCTTTCGCGACGTGGAAAAGACCCGCCAAAAGCATTTTCGTAAAGACCAGAACTTCCGGTTAGTACCAAGGCCTTAACAAATTCCTGGTGCGCTACGGTAAACACTAAGCCAACATGCCCCCCCAATGAATTACCAATTAATACCACTTGATTAAGTGATTTAAATTTTAAAAAGCGGTGCAGGTATCTTGATAAAGCTTTAACACCTAAGGTTAAAATGGGTAAATCGTAAATCGGAAGAATTGGAATAATTACATGGTAACGATCTTTAAAACGCTCAATAACCTGCTCCCAATTGCTTAATTCGCCCATCAAACCATGTAGCAATACCAGTGTTTCGCCTGTTCCAGCTTCAATGTATTTAAATCCGTCTTCTTCTGTTACCTGGTATGTCATATGTATTCTTGTGGTATTGTGCACTAAGTTAATAGAGTAAAATTAAATTTTCGCATTTCTGTGCCATTTTTGTGAAATAAAACACGAAACGGTACAAAAACATTGTTTAGAGCGTGTGAGTGGGTATGGAGTATAAAGATATGAGTATTGAGATGTGAGTATCAGGTATTGAGAAGACCTACCTCGCAATCTTGTACTCACAACTTTAGACTCACGACTCTGGACTCCAAACTATCCCAGCTTCTCTTTAACAATTTCGGCGATTAACTTTCCATCGGCTTTACCAGCCAGTGCTTTGTTTGCCAGCCCCATTACCTTCCCCATATCTTTAACCGACGTTGCGCCAGATTGTTTTATTACATCCTCGATAATCGTAGCAACTTCTGCCCTATCCAACTGTTGTGGCAAGAACTGGTTAATTACATTAATTTCTTCCTCTTCAACCTGATACAAATCTTCACGGTTTTGCGACTTATAAATATCAGCTGATTCACGGCGTTGTTTAATCAGCTTCTGAAGAATCTTTAATTCGGTCTCTTCTGTTATTTCTTCTGCTGACCCTTTTTCTGTTTTAGCTAAAAGTAAAGCGGCTTTTATCGCTCTTAAGCCGCGTAATTTCGCACTATCTTTAGCCAACATGGCTTGTTTGATTTCCTGATCTATTTGTATCATTGTTTTTTAGTTTTTTGGATATTTGGTTTTTAGATGTATGATGTTCGGGCTTTCAAAGCTAAACTACTATAGCACTAAAAAACCAAACAACTAACCTCTATTTATAATCGTTGCTGTTGCCTGAACTGTTGGCATAATTAACATATCATTGATGTTTACATGTTTCGGCCGGCTCACAACATAAGAAATAGCATCAGCAATGTCATCAGCAATAAGCGGTTCCAGGTTTTCATAAACTTTCTTAGCACGATCTTCATCTCCCTTAAAACGAACGACAGAAAACTCAGTTTCTACCATACCCGGATTAATTTCTGTTACTTTAATACCATGAGGCAACAGGTCTATTCTCATGGCCTTGCTCAAAGCATCAACCGCATGTTTGGTGGCACAATATACATTTCCGTTGGGATAAACTTCTTTTCCGGCTATGGAACCAATATTTACAATGTGGCCCGATTGCTGTGGAATCATCCAGTTCGAAACGATTTTAGTAACATACAATAACCCTTTTACGTTAGTATCAATCATGGTATCCCAATCATCTGTACTACCCTGATCGATAGGATCTAAGCCCTGGCTTAAACCTGCGTTATTAACCAGGATATCTACTTTTTTCCAATCAGCAGGTAAGTCTTCCAGCGCAGCTGATAGACTTTGCTTATTCCTTACATCTGCCAAAACCTGCTTAATTTCTACACCATATTGATTATTAAGTTCTTGTGCAATTTTCAATAAACGATCTTCACGGCGGGCAAGCAAAATTAATTGATAACCTTGTTGAGCAAAAGTACGTGCACAAGCCTCGCCAATGCCAGATGTTGCGCCTGTAATTAAAACTATTTTAGACATGTATGTGATTTTTAAGTCTTGATAAACCCTGAACTTAAAATTAAGGCCGATGATTTACCTTCGCAGGCAAAGGTAAGTTTTTTTGAATGGTGCGGCTATTGAAAAATTAAACTGAACGTTAATTGACGTAATTTCAACTTATCTATTGGATTTGCAAATGCGGTATTATCGTGTTGGAGAATATCATTTGTAGAATAGGATAGCTTAATTTCCGGCGACATTTTAAAATATTCAAAATACAAGTCAAACCCAATTCCAGTCTCGTAAGAAAGATAGTTCCGCTGATTTTTTAATAATTTGTTAATAGCGGCTTCACCTTCATCAAAGGTTTTCTTTTTTGATGCGATATCAATAGAATACTTTGCGCCACCTAACCAGTAAGCACGGAAATTATTTAAACGATTAGATTTCACTTTTATTCCTAACGGAAACTCAAACATGGTAGCCTGCACTTTCTTATCAATCACAGTTTGAAAATTACGTTCCTGTCCGTTTCCCAAATTTATAGCTCTAATTGGTCCGTCTTCATATTCATAATTCACGACCCTGTCACTAAAAATTAATGAAGGTGTGGCACGAAGATCGAAGTTTTCAGAAATCCGCCTGTTTATTACAAAGCCCAAGCCAAAACCCTGGGATGGTTTGCTAGATATGGCACTAAGTTGATTAGTGATCCGAGCGTTCACATCACCCTGATAAGTTACACCAAAAGAATTTGGTTCTTCAAAAAAAGGGCTTTGCCAATTTTGTTTTTTTAAAATTTTATATTCCGCAGAGATATATTGAAAGTTAAACCCGAAACTCCAGTCTTCATCATCAATGCCCCCACCCCAATTCTGAGCGAATGCAGTGCTTGATCCGATAAACAAAGAGAGAATGAGGCTTAATTTTCTTATCATTTAGTGCCGACGTAAATTGAACTTATTCCGAACGTTAAAATTCTTTGTTTGGTACTTTTAAAACCAACTTTCTCCATCAAGGTAGTAAAATCTTTTCCATCTGGAAAGGCCGCAACCGATTCTGGCAAATAAGTATAAGCCCTCGCATCTTTAGAAAACATTTTTCCAAACGCAGGCAAAATGTGCAGGAAATAGAAGTTGTAGAGCTGTTTTACCGGGAATGCCCTTGGTTTTGAAAACTCTAGAATCACCATTTTTCCGCCAGGCTTCAATACCCGATACATATCCACCAATCCTTTTTCCAGGTTCTCAAAATTACGAACACCGTAGGCGCAGGTAATGGCATCGAAAGTATGGTCGTCGAAATGTAAACCTTCAGAATCGCCTATTTGAACCGTGAAAACTTCATTCAAACTGCGCTCATTGATTTTCTTCTTTGCAACATCCAGCATTCCTGCTGAGATATCTACGCCAATCACTTTTTCGGGATGAAGCTTTTTAATGGCTTCAAAGGCAAAATCACCCGTTCCGGTTGCTACATCAAGCAAATTCCTCGGCTGTATAGAAACCAACTCCTTAATGGCCATTTTGCGCCAAATCACATCAATTCCTAAAGAAAGAAAATGATTTAAAAAATCGTAAGTGCCCGAAATGTTGTTAAACATGGTTGCAACCTGCTCTTTTTTAGTTGCATCTTCTACTTGATATGGAGTAATATTCTGATTCATGATGTATGGCAAAGATAGGGAAAAAGTCGGGAGTCTTTAGTCCGGACTCTGAAGTCAATTATGCAAAGTATACACGTTAAAGTAAAAAATCTCCATAAAAATCTAAAGTTTTTATCAGTTTGCGGTTGTTAGTTGGGAGTTGTCAGTTTAGCAATCGATTTAAACTCATTAATTTTCGTGACCAGTCGTCTTTAACCCAAAACTATCGCTTATCGTTCGGGGCTTTTAAATGTCAAAGTCACGGCTCAAAATTAATTCATCAAAACCATATGTTCTTAACTCCAAACTCAGGACTTTCGACTTCGGACTTCCGACTCAAAACCCTACCTTTGCACTTATGGTTATCAAAACGGCAACATTTGTTTGCAGCAACACCCAGATTTCGGCTTTACCGGCTCCATTAATGCCTGAATATGCATTTATTGGCCGCTCTAATGTGGGAAAATCTTCTCTAATTAATATGTTGGTGAATCAACACGGATTAGCGAAGACTTCACAACGTCCCGGCAAAACGCAGTTAATTAATCACTTTCTCATTAATGAAAAGTGGTATATAGTAGATTTACCGGGCTATGGATACGCCAAGGTTTCTAAAACCAGCAGAGAGAAATGGGAAAAGTTCATTCGTGCATACATTACCAAAAGAGAAAGCCTGCAATGTATTTTCGTATTGATTGACAGCCGCCTAGAGCCTCAGCAAATCGATATCGAATTCTGCTATTGGCTGGGTGAAAAACAAATTCCTTTTTCATTGATTTTCACAAAGGCTGATAAACAAGGAATGACAACTACACAAAAAAACGTCGCAGCGTTTAAGAAAAAGCTGGGCGAGTTTTTCGAAGAGATTCCTGCAACCTTTATTTCTTCAGCCGAAAAAGGAACTGGAAAAGATGATGTGCTTCAATTTATTGGAGAAGTAAATCATGATTTTGTCGTTCCAACAGAATATAAGAAATTTTAAATTATTTAGTTGATGGTTTATGGTCAATGGTTTATAGCCCAACCAAGCCATTAACCATGAGCCATTGACCATCATCTTTAAATCAATGAAAAAATACTTTTCACTCGTATTATTCGCCCACTCGGTTTTTGCATTACCGTTTGCCATGATAGGCTTTTTTCTGGGGGTAACCACCACCGAAAACCCGTTCTCGTGGTATAAACTTATCCTGGTATTGTTATGTATGGTTTTTGCCCGTAATTCTGCCATGGCATTTAACCGGTATCTGGACCGAAACATAGATGCGAAAAACCCACGCACTAAAATGCGGGATATTCCTGCAGGAAAAGTTTCAGCAAATGAAGCCCTGATTTTCGTCATTGCCAATTGTGTGCTGTTTGCGGTTACCACCTATTTCATTAACCCGCTCTGCTTCTACTTATCCCCGGTTGCATTGTTCGTGGTTTTGTTTTATAGCTACACCAAAAGATTTACCGCACTTTGTCACCTCGTACTTGGCTTAGGCCTGGCCATCGCTCCTATTGGCGCCTACATTGCCGTAACGGGTCACTTTGCATTGGTACCTGTTTTATATTCATTTACCGTACTGTTTTGGGTAAGCGGCTTCGACATTATTTATGCTCTACAAGACGAAGATTTCGATCGCGAAGAAAAATTACATTCCATTCCATCGGCGCTTGGCATCAAAAATGCTTTGAAAGTATCTGTTTTACTGCACGTACTTTCTGCAACCTGCGTTATTTTACCCGTATTCTTTACCGAATTTAGTTGGGTCTATTATGTAGGAATTGTATTTTTCTGCTCCATGCTGATTTATCAACATTTGCTCGTAAAACCAAATGATATTAGCAAAGTAAACAGGGCATTTCAAACCTTAAACGGATATGCATCTGTGGTGTTTGCCATTTGCTTTTTAATTGATGCCTATATAAGAACGAAATGATAGAAAGAATGAATTTGAATGAGTGAGTGTCGAATAATCGAATGAGTGAGTTTTGAATGAGAGCATGTTTGGCAATTTTCAATATCATTCTATCATTAATTTAATCATTCTTCAATTCTCCAACTTAATCATTCACTAATTAAATATTATGATTATAGAAAAAAAAACCAGAAAATATATTCCTCAGGATTTAACCATTACCTGGGAAAGCCTTGAACCACTTTTTACAGAATTGCAAAACAGAGAAATTAGTAGTGTGGAAGAACTGGAGCAATGGTTAAAAGACCGTTCAGAATTAGAAGCTGCGCTTGAAGAAGATTTTGCATGGCGCTACATTAAAATGAGCTGCGATACAGCCAACGAAGAATTGGTCAAAAACTTCCAGTATTTTGCGGAAGAAATTGAACCAAAAATCTCTCCCCTATCGAATGCGCTAAATAAAAAATTCGTAGAAAGCCCATTTATGGATGATCTGGATAAAGAGAAATTCTTTGTTTACAGCAGGGCAATCAAGAAAGCACTGGAAATCTACCGCGAAGAAAACATTGAATTGTTTACACAGTTACAAGTAAAACAACAAAAATATCAAGGCATTACCGGTGCCATGAGCGTGGAAATTAATGGTCAGGAATACACCCTTGAACAGGCTTCGATCTTCATTAAAGATTTGAACCGTGAAGTGCGTGAGCATGCCTGGAAAACCATTCAGCAACGTCGCTTAATTGATAAGGATGATTTGAATATCCTTTTTGATGAGCTAATTCAATTGCGTAATCAGGTTGCATTAAATGCCGGTTTTGAGAACTACCGCGATTACATGTTCCAGGCGCTTGGCCGTTTTGATTATACACCACAGGATTGTTATGATTTCGCCAATGCGATTGAAAAAGAGATCGTTCCTATCTTAAAAGAGCAGGCAGAAAAGCGCCGCGAGGCTCTAGGTCTGGATGTGTTGAAACCCTGGGACCTGGAGGTAAGTGTTAGCGGAAAAGCAGCGCTAAAACCTTTCAATAATGGGGAGGAATTAATTGATAAAAGCATTGCTTGTTTTAATGCCATTGATGAAAAATTGGGCGTTAAATTAGCCGCCATGAAAGCCAATAACCTTTTTGACGTGGAAAGTCGGAAAGGTAAAGCACCAGGCGGTTATAATTATCCTTTGGCCGAGACGGGCGCACCATTCATCTTTATGAATTCTGCAAATTCGCTTCGCGATTTAACTACAATGGTACACGAAGGCGGACATGCCATTCATACTTTCTTAACCGCAAACCTGGAGTTAAACGACTTTAAACACTGTCCATCTGAAGTTGCTGAACTGGCTTCTATGAGTATGGAGTTAATTTCCATGGATAACTGGGATGTTTATTTTGACAACGAGGAAGATCTGATTCGTGCGAAGAAAGAACAACTTGCTGATGTATTAAAAACATTGCCATGGGTTGCAGTAATTGATCAGTTTCAGCATTGGATTTACACCAATCCAGATCATACCGCAGCAGATCGCGAAGAAACTTTTAAACAAATCTATAATCGTTTTGGGGCAGGTTTCGCCAACTGGGATGATTTGCAGCAACAATTTGGTAACGGCTGGCAAAAGCAATTGCACTTATTCGAAGTTCCATTTTATTATATTGAATATGCCATCGCACAATTGGGTGCCATTGCCGTTTGGAAAAACTACAAAGAAAATCCAGGTCAGGCTTTAGATCAATACCTGGCTGCACTATCTTTAGGTTATACCAAACCAATCAACGAAATCTATGAAACCGCCGGGATTAAATTCGATTTCAGTGCTGATTACGTAAAAGAACTGGCACAGTTTGTTAAGGGAGAATTAGAGAAATTGGGATGAGGATGAAGGTGGAGGGCTAAAAGCTTTTCCCTTCGTTTAAATAATATAAGTCGTGGCATTTGCTACGACTTTTTGTTTATAAAACGTTCATCATCTCGACTAAAACTCAGCGAAATGGAAAGGCTATGAAAATATCTGGTCTTAGCGCCCCGCTAAGACCCCGTACCTTTTTGCCACGGAAACGCAGAGCACACAGAAACTTCAAATACTTTTCGATTCCGCTCAACGCGGCCAATCGAGTGGATTCAACTAAAGCAATCGCTTTGCACCAAACCCTGAACTTTGGACAAAACCCTGAACTTTGGACAAAACCAATGAACAAATGACCAATGAACCACTGAACTATATGATGTGAAAATTTGTTAATTCACGTTAAACTCTGTTAAAAAGAATCTTTGAATGAACTGAAAGAATCTTTGAATGAACTGATCGGTTAGTTTTGTCCTTGTACTCTGAGTATACCTACTAATCATACCTCAATGTTTTCAAAATGAAACCTATCTTAACGCTCTCCATCTGTATCTTTGTATTCCGGCTTTCGCCCGCACAGGCGCAAAAGAAGACAAACAGCATTTCTGGTTTAATTCTAAATGATCTTCAAAAACCGGTTTCTGCTTCGGTGAGATTATCTGCAACAAAAAATTCTTCTTTTTTAAAAATTACAGCAGCAGATCAGCAAGGAAGGTTCCGTTTCAATGATCTTCTACAAGGCCAGTACACGTTACATATTACATCCTTAGGCTTTCATCCTGTTGATGTACAAGTGCAAATCGATAGCATACAACATGTGGAAAAGAGCATTGTGCTCAACACTATTGAAGAAAGCCTGGGCGGTGTAACAATAGTTGCTAAAAAACCAGTGATTGAGCGGTTTAACAATAAAATTGTGCTAAACGTGGAAAATAGCATAGTTTCTATAAGTAACAATGCCTTAGAAATATTGGCCAAAATACCCGGTGTTTTGGTGAATCAGGAAGGAACGATCAGCGTTCGTGGCAAAAGTGGCGTAAATGTATTAATTGATGGAAAATCTACTTTCCTTTCCAATGAACAACTGGCAACATTATTAAAATCAATGAATGGAACTGAAATAAAAGCCATTTCGCTGATTACCAACCCATCGGCTAAATATGATGCAGCTGGCAGTGCCGGAATAATTGATATTCGGTTAAAGAAGAATTCAAGTTTCGGTACGAATGGAAGTCTCGATGGAGGCTTCGGCTACGGACAACAGCCAAAGAGCAATATTGGCATTTCGTTAAACCACAGAAATAAAAGGATCAACGTTTTCGGCAGCCTGAACAACAACAATAATAAAGCGATTGAAAATTTAGCCATCGAAAGGATTGCAAATGATGGGGTATCTGAAACGTTTTTTAAACAGCAAAGCAGGCAGATCCGATCCACACATAATAATAATTATAAAGCTGGGATTGATTATTTTTTGAATGATCAGAATACGATTGGCCTGCTTGCTACCGGCTATCTAAATAATGGTCATGACCGTTCGAATGGTGTAACCCATATTGGTTCGAGCTTTACCAATGTTGATTCAACCATCCTTGCTGAGAGCCCATCAGCAAATAAATATAAAAACCAGGCTTACAATCTGAATTATAAATCGGTGATGGATACGCTTGGAAAGGAACTCACCGTTGATCTCGATTATGCGCATTATCGAAGTGAAGAAAATGTGGTTTATGATAACTATTTCTTAACGAGAAACGAAACAGCGTACAGACTTCCCTTAATTTTCCGAAACTCGACACCGTCATCAGTAAAAATTGAAGCGGTAAAAATTGACTACTCCGTGCCCTTAAACCCAAAAACTAAACTTGATTTAGGCTTAAAGAGCAGCTGGGTAAGTACAGATAATGATTTTAAATTTGAAAACTTTGTGGCTTCGCAATGGCAAAATGACCCGACAAGAAGCAATCGGTTTATTTACAAGGAAAACATTAATGCAGCCTATGCAACTTTTAAGCGTGAATTTAAATCTATCAGCATTGAAGCCGGCATCCGGGCTGAACAAACCAATTCAGAAGGTTACGCAGTGAGCGAAGAAAAAGTAGTAAAACGGAGCTACCTTGATTTTTTCCCCAGCTTAAACATCAATCAGAAACTATCACCACTTAATACCATCGGCTTTTCCTACAGCAGAAGAATAGATCGCCCTGATTATAAATCGCTGAATCCGTTCGTTTACTTCGTAGATCTTTACACCTTCGCTCAGGGAAATCCTTTTTTAAATCCACAATACACTCACGCTTTTGAGCTATCTTACAATCGGGAAAAATCGCTGAACATTACAGTCGGTTATAACCGAACGAATGATCTGATCCTCGATGTATTTCTTCCAGATAACGAGAAGAAAACGTTGTATCAAACCGTTCAGAACCTGGATAACCGCTCATCTTACAATTTGACGGTTGCCTATCCAACTACAATTTCCAAATTCTGGACCATGGATAATACCGTTACCAGTAATTTTGACCAAACCAGATCTTCAAGTTTAGCTGGATTGCCTTATGACCGGAAAAAAGTAACCGTTTCGATTAATAGCAACCAGAATTTTACGATTACGCCAACTTTATCTGCAGAGGTTTCAGGCGATTTCATTTCTGCCCAGATTTATGGAACATATGCCATTAAGCCATATTACGGAATTGATTTCGGAATGAAAAAGGCCTTGTTAGATAAAAGGCTAAATTTAAAATTTGCCCTGAACGACATTTTTAATAGCCGGAAGGCCACCATCAGCAGCGCCCTATCTAACCTAAATTATAATCTGACCCAAAAACTCGAAACCAGAATCTTCCGATTGAGTATAAACTACAATTTTGGAAGTTCTGCCATTAAAGCAACACGTGATCGAAACACAGGCTTAAACGATGAAGCAGGTAGAATAAAATAACAAGCAATCGGCTAAGCCTGCTAAGAGATTATATTTAAAAAACTAAACAGCCACTTCATCTTTCTTTCTTGTCTTCATGATTAAAAACATCACCAAAACAGAAAGTAAAATCATCACCAGATAGCTATAGCTCAAATTTTGTTCATCTTTTGCAGGGAAGAAATTCACAATTCCATAACTTAAAAAGGAAACAATAACATAAGTAATTCCACCTGTTAAACCGCCTGCTATGCCAGCATTTTTCGGAAATTGACTCAAACAAAAGGTGAAGTAATTGTTGAACGTATAGCCGGCACCAATATGAATAATGAATGCGAAGAAGATCAGTGAATATAAGTTGCTGATGACATTCAGACTTAAAATCATCAGGATTACGAACACAAGTTGAAGTGCTGAGTTAATAGCCAGACGGTTAAAGAACGGGCGATTGATGGTCGCTTTGCCAATAAAGCCCCCAACCATCCAGGCGAAACCAAGAACCAGCGAACTGTAACCTGCTATTATCGGGGAGAATTTCAATTCATGTTCTATAATAAATGGTCCGGTCATGTTGTAGACCATTACCATACAGTAAGCCAGACCCAACATCACAATTCCCAGGGTAAAACTGGTCGTTTTAATCATGGTTAGATAGATGTTACCTATTTTTTTTAGCTGGAAATCGGTAAAATGTTTTAAGGTTTCTCCGCTAAACAGAAATTCCAGTAGCGCAAAAACGAGTGCAAAACCTGCCAGAAAATAAAAATTAGATTCCCAGCCGAAGGCCGCCTGCAAATACCCGCCAACAAATGGGGCGATGATGGGTCCGGTAGACCAGATGATGGAGAACAAACTTAAATAGTGTTTCAACTGATCGCCTTGAAACAAGTCGACAAAATAAGCACGTTTTGCTACCACAATGCCACCCACAGTTAAACCATGAATTACCCGCATCAAATAAATCAGGTATATATTATGGGTAGTTGCGATAACCAGACTTGCCGCAGCAAAAATCAACAATGCATAAAGGCCAATTTTATACCTGCCGAAACTATCTAGAACACTGCCAATAAATAATTGAGATACACCGTAACTGATGAGAAAGATGCTAAGCGTAAGCTGGACCTGAATACTGCTTACATTCATTTCGCCAGCCATAGTGGGTAGCGATGGAATATAAATATCTGTTGCAAAGCCCGATAATGGAATTAAAGCGAAGGCTAAGATCGTCGCAATTTTTTGATTCTTTTCTTTGATATAGGTAACTTGACCAGCGTTATTCATTGCAAAATTTTAAAAAACAGAACAGGCTGTATGAGATAGCCTGATGATAATGATGGCAAAAGTAAACTTTTTAGGTTCCGTAGAAAGGACGATAGTGAAACAAACACTTTCCTTTGACAATTACAGTAATTTATGACAATCCAGCTATTATTTTTGGCGCAATTACAGGGGCGAATTTATGCTGTATCGAAATTTATATGTTGCTTTAAACGTTTTTAACTGATATTTTTTTAAGTTTGAGGAATACTACAAGCAAACCTAAGATGTTCGAAAAGCTATTCAGGAAGAAATCTATTTCAAAGATATTAAAAGATGCAGCAGGCGGCTATGGCGATCATGAAAATACCCTTCACAAAACACTTGGCGTACGCGATTTAACGGCTTTCGGTATTGCGGCCATTATCGGTGCCGGAATTTTTAGCACCATTGGTAAAGCCAGTGCAGACGGCGGACCTGCCGTAATTTTTCTTTTTATCTTTACTGCAGTTGCCTGTAGTTTCGCCGCTTTTGCCTATGCAGAATTTGCCTCTATGGTGCCGGTTTCAGGGAGCGCCTATACTTACTCTTATGTTGCCTTCGGCGAACTAGTGGCCTGGATTATTGGCTGGTCGCTCATCATGGAATACTCCATCGGAAACATTACAGTAGCCATTTCCTGGTCCGATTATTTCACCGGACTGCTTTCAACCATAAAAATCCCCTTCCTTGGCATTAACGGAATTCATGTTCCGGATTGGGCTACAATGGATTATCTAAGCGCTTACAATGGGAACAAACATGCAGAGGCTTTACTGGCAGCTGGCAAAAACCTCAACGCCCTTGATGCTGCCACTGCTTTAGCCAATAATGCCTGGCTAACTGCGCCAAAAATCGGTGGGTTTCACCTGGTGGCAGATATCCCTGCACTAGGCATTATCATCTTAATTACCTGGTTAATTTACCGTGGAATGAAAGAAAGCCGAAATGCCAGTAATGCCATGGTGGTTGTGAAGCTTGCCGTTATTATGCTGGTGTTAGCCGTTGGGATATTTTATGTGGATACCAGAAACTGGAATCCATTTGCACCCAATGGTGTATCTGGTGTTTTAAAGGGAGTTTCGGCCGTATTTTTCGCTTATATTGGATTTGATGCCATTTCTACCACCGCAGAAGAATGTAAAAACCCTCAACGTGATTTACCTCGCGGGATGATGTGGGCCATTATCATCTGTACGATTCTGTATGTAGCTATTGCACTTGTTTTAACAGGAATTGTGAAATCAGACACTTTGGCTGTTGGTGATCCTTTAGCCTTTGTTTTTGATCAGATTGATCTGAAATTGATGAGTGGAATTATCGCCGTAAGTGCTGTTTTTGCCATGGCCAGTGTATTATTGGTTTTCCAGATGGGCCAACCAAGGATTTGGATGAGTATGAGCCGCGATGGTTTATTGCCGAAATCATTTTCAAAAATTCACCCGAAATATAAAACGCCATCTTTTGCAACCATCGTAGTTGGGTTCGTCGTGGCCATCCCTTCGCTTTTCATGAACCTTACCATTGTAACCGACCTTTGTTCTATCGGAACTTTATTTGCCTTTGTATTGGTTTGTGCAGGTGTATTGGTGTTGCAGAACCGTCCGGATGTACAACGTGGAAAATTCAAAATTCCGTATGTAAATAGTAAATTCATTGTGCCCATCGCTTTTATAGCTGCATTGGTATTTGCCTTTACACAATATGAAAAAGAAACAAAAGCATTCTTTTTCAATTCACCGAGAATAGTAACAACTGTGAATTTTGTTACATCCTTAAATGGTGAAGAGCTAAAAATAGTGAAAGCGGAAATCGTGAAAAATGCTACACCACAGATCATGCTGGCAGAAAAAGTAGATGCAGAATCTTACTTAAGCGCCTTGCCCGGCGACCGTTATGAACAGTTTATCTCTGCTTCAAAAGTTTCTTTTGAGAAGAAATATGAAAGCGGCTGGAGTTTGTTCAAACACAAAATACCCATGTGGATCTTTCTCATCATCTGCGTGGTGATTTCTTACTACTGCGTTACTAAAAATCTATCGCTGATTCCTGTTTTAGGATTAATCAGTTGTTTATACATGATGTGCGAACTCGGCATCTCAACTGGATTGGTTTCGGTATCTGGTTGGTTATTGGTTTAGTGGTGTACTTCGCCTATGGCTACCGACACAGCAAATTAGCCAATCCGGAGATCTAGGTTTACGGGTTCTCTAAGAAGCTGTTTAAATTTCATGAATGAAGATCAACTTGCAAAGTTTTGATGCCTTTATTAGGGAATGATACTTCGAAAGTTTTTGGTACTGTTATCAAAACTTGCGAAATTCTTCAGCGCACACCCCTTTGAAATTTCGTAAGTTGAAACGCTAATTTTAGACCGCTTCTAAGCATAAAATTTCACCAGATTAAAAACGTAGGAGGATGTTTCGGTCGGTGGGACACACGACCGATAGATTCATCATACTAAACGAAATTTCCCGCTATGGCTGGTGTATCGCCTCACCTGCCGACAAAAAAAAAGTTTTAAATATGTGTTTCGGTCGGTGGGACACACGACCGATAGATTCATGATACTAAACGAAGCATCCCCTTATCGGCTGGTGTCTCACCTGCCGACAAACAAGAAATTTCAAATATGTGTTTCAGTTGGTGGGACACACGACCGATAAATACCGATTCCCTATCGCTTTTTAAATACAAATACCGTTAAAATCACCAATCCAAGTCCAGAGAGAATCAAATAGTATTCACTATGTGCCAAACCGTTAATTTTTGCAGCTGGCCCGGCAATGAACAATAAGATCGCGAATACAATTAATAGGTTTCTAAGCATTATACCGCCAATCTATTCAGTTCAATATCATCTGGTGTTACGAAAATCAACGGCACCTTTTCTACATCAACATAACTGCTATCTAAGCCAAAACTCCGTTCTTCAGATAAACTCAGCTTTTTAAGAATGAAATAGTAATCCATAATCTGGCGTTCGTAGAAACTTAGCTTCGTAAATTTAGACAAGTGTTTTTCTAACAACACAAACCTGAAATCGCCTGCAATTTTATGTTTATTCAACGATGTATACTGACTGGTAATGTCTATTTCTCCATTTTTAACCAATTCCTCTACTACTTTACGATAAAGCAAATTAACCCTTTGCTCTACCCTGAAACCCAACCTGAAATCGATTCTGATTAACTTACCCGGAATTAAGAATTCTACTTTATAATCAAGCGTATAAGGCTCATCCATCACATCAACGTGAACCAACCAGTACACATCGGCACGTTTAGGTTCCTTTTGTATGATGGAATAAATAATCTTCGATTCTATCTCCGTTTTAAAATTTGCACTGGTTAAATAAACCAGCTGTGAAGAGTACTTTGGAACAGATTCATCGCTACTCAGCTCACTTAAGATTTGGTAATAATCTTCAATCTCCACATATTTAACAAAGCGGTTTTTAATTTTCCTGGCCACAAACCAGCTCCACATAATGGTAAATAATAAGGAACCAATTAATACCGTTACCCAACCACCATGAACGAATTTGGTTAAGTTACTCACTAAGAATGTTCCCTCAATAATGATATAGGTAACAAAGAAAATAAGGATAGAATATTTCGGGAATCTTCTACTGCGTAAATAATAACTAACGAGGATGGTGGTCATTAGCATCGCAATGGTAATAGACAAACCATAGGCTGCGTCCATTCTTTCTGATTCTTTAAATAACAGCACTATACCACAGCAGCCAATCCATAACATCCAGTTGATAGACGGCACGTATAACTGGCCTTTAGAAACGGTTGGATAAACGATTCTGATTTTCGGCCAAAGGTTTAACCTTACAGCCTCTGAGATTAAGGTAAATGAACCACTGATCAATGCCTGTGAAGCAATAATTGCCGCCATTGTTGCCAGAATGACCATTCCAATCTGGAATTGATCTGGTACAATCATAAAAAACGGATTCATTTTAGCACCGGGCAAAAAGTGGTCAGAATTCTGAAGAATCCAAACTCCCTGACCTAAATAATTTAAAATCAACGTCAGTTTTACAAAGATCCAGCTGATTCTGATATTATTTCTTCCACAGTGTCCCAAATCAGAATATAAGGCTTCGGCACCCGTGGTACAAAGAAATACCCCGCCGAGAATGTAAAATGCATTGTGATTGGTAACCAACAAGTGGATGGCATAATAAGGATTCAGCGCCCTTAAGATACTTAAATCCTTAACGATAAATAAGATTCCAAGTACGCCGAGAATAGCAAACCATACAAACATTACCGGACCAAAAAGTTTTCCAACCAGGTTGGTTCCGAACTGCTGAATAATGAACAGCATTGTTAAAATGGTGATTACAATTGGTATTACCGGAACATCAAACTTACTGGTTAAGCCCTCAATGGCGGAAGTTACCGTAATACTGGGCGTAATAATTCCGTCAGCAAGAAGTGCACAGCCCCCGATTATCGCTGGTACAACCAGCCATTTGGCTTTTTTTCTTACTAAAGAAAACAAAGAAAAAATCCCTCCCTCCCCTTTATTATCTGCCCTTAAGGTGATAATAACATATTTAATGGTGGTTTGGAGGGTGAGTGTCCAAATAATACAGGAAAGTACGCCTAAAACAACATCCGGTGTTATTGCGCCAGGGTTGGCAGCAAAGCCTTTATGTACACCTAAAATAATTTTGAAAATTGCATTAAGGGTATAGAGTGGCGATGTGCCAATATCTCCAAATACAATTCCTAAACTAATCAGTACCCCACCGGCGGTTAATGCATTAACATTTTTATGATTTGACACTTTATATTTTTTTAGTGCGGCAAAAGTAAACTATGTATAACAAATTAACAACCAAATTATTGTGTATTTTTAACACAGTGAAAAACAATTATTATTGTTAAATTGTGTTAAATTATGGCTTTTGAACAAAATGTTTAATTTCTTTGTTTAAAATTAATACATTTGCTTTACCAATTTGATGAAACTCTACACTAGGATAATGCTACTCACAAAATTTCTATGCGCATTGTGCATAGTGTTATTGTGCGGTCTAAATTCCTGGTCGCAAGAGGCTGACAGTGTTCATATTAGCTTAAAGAACAGAACTAAAAAAACAATTAAAGTTCCGGAGATTAAGGCGAATATCGAGCCTTACAAACCCATGTTTGGTACACTAAAATATTCTGGAACGTTTAGCACTTATTCTACTGTTACCAAATCGCCAAACATTGCGGCAAGTAAAGATAAATTGCTTACCATTTTAAAAATATATCCTAATCCAGTCGAAGATCAATTGAACATTATCTTATCAATTGCTAAAGATGGGACTCAAACTACGATCAAGATTATCGATTTGCTCGGAAACGAGGTGGTAACCTTAGCTAACGAACGCCTCAATGCAGGTGAGCAAACCAGAAGCTTCACTATTCCCAGCCGCTTAAATGCCGGCATCTATTTTTTACGTGTAATGGCTGGTTCAGAAAGCCAGGTAAAGCGGATCTCAGTTTTATAAAATCATTTTCTTTTCTATTTTTGGAAGGGGATGAGCAATCTTCACCCTTCATTCACTTAGATATTTAAAAATGAAAATTATAGCAATAGGCAGAAATTATGCCGAACACGCAAAAGAACTAAACAATCCGGTGCCCACCGTACCGGTAATCTTCATGAAACCTGATACCGCGCTGTTAAAGGATAACAAACCTTTCTATCTTCCAGATTTTTCTGATGATGTACATTATGAACTTGAGGTTGTTTTAAAGGTGTGTAAAGAGGGAAAACACATTGCTGAAAAGTTCGCCGCAGGTTATTATGATGAGATCGGACTTGGAATCGACTTTACGGCCCGCGATATTCAAACTAAACACAAAGAAAAAGGTTTGCCCTGGGAACTTGCAAAAGGATTTGACAGTTCTGCCCCAGTAAGTTTATTTTCACCTAAAAGCGACTTCGAAGATTTATATAACTTGGGTTTCGAGCTTAAAATAAATAACGAATTGCGTCAAAAAGGGAACACCAGCGATTTACTTTTCTCTTTCGAAAAAATTATCAGTTTCGTTTCGCAGTATATTACCTTAAAAAAAGGCGATTTAATTTTCACTGGAACACCTGCAGGTGTTGGCAAAGTAAATCAGGGAGACAAATTAGAAGCCTGGTTAGAAGGTAAACAACTTTTAAATTTTGATGTTAAATAACGAATGATTAAAATACCGATCCTGTACCAGTTTAAAATTTCTCTCTTCGTTTGTTTTTCCATTACTGCACATTTAGTTCAGGCGCAACAAATTTTTAGCACAAATAAATATCCGATTACGGATTTCAGACAGCCGCTGGATATCATTCCTCCAGCCCTGGCGGGATCTTTCGGCGAGATTCGTGGCAACCACTTTCACTCTGGAATAGATTTTAGAACCAATCAGCGCGAAGGTTATCCGGTTTATGCAGTTGCAGATGGGTATATATCAAGGTTAAGGGTTCAGAACAGCGGTTTCGGACAAGCGCTCTACATTAACCATCCCAACGGATTTACGACTGTATATGGCCACTTGCAACGCTTTTCGCCTAAAATAGCCACAATCGTAAAAAATTTAGAATACGAAAAGAAAACTTTTGAGATTGACGAGTTTCCTGACGCAACTTTAATTCCGGTGCGCAAAGGCGAGATAATTGCCTGGTCGGGCAATCGCGGGAGTTCTGGCGGGCCGCATTTACATTTCGAAATTAGAGATACAAAAACTGAAGAAACGATCAACCCACAATTCTTCGGCATTAATATTCCAGATAATATTCCACCAATTATTCATGGTTTATATGTTTACCGCTTAAATGGAAAAACTTTTAATGAATTTACACCAAAACAAGCTATAGGCATTTCAGGTGCGAGTGGAAATTATAAAGCAATGGCACCTGTAAGTTTAACGGGCGAAGTAGGTTTCGGGATAGTGGTTACCGATCGCCATAATGGCTTATCAGGGACAAATGGCGTATATTCTATCCAGCTGGAGCTGGATGGTAAAATGATTTATACCTCTGCTTTAGAGCGTTTCGCCTTTGAAAATAGCAAAGCCATCAATGCTCATATTGATTATCCAACCTACCAGAATACAAAAAGAAGTATCCAGAAAAGCTTTATAGATCCGGGTAATCCATTAAAAATATATAGTGGTTTAGTGAATAGCGGCAAGATCAATTTTAATGATGGCGCATCACATCAGCTTCGCTATATTATTACAGATTCCAAAGGAAATTCATCGACATTACCATTCACAGTTAACGCTGGAACCGCACCAGTTTTGTTAACTACAGTTCCATCAGGAACCATTTATCCTTATGGAAAGGTGAACGAATTTAATAATGAAGACATCAAGGTGATCTTCCCGCAAGGCACTTTATATAATGATTTGAATTTCATTTATAAGAAACTGCCAAGGCCGGCGGGAAATGCCTACTCTGCTATTCATCAGATCCATAACCGATATACGCCCCTTCATGTTGGTTTTAATTTATGGATTAAGGCTGATGGACTTCCGGAATACTTAAGGAGTAAGGCCCTGATTGTAAGTACCGGCGGATCAGCTCAAGGTGGAGTTTACGAAAACGGTTACATTAAAGCTACGCCGAGAAATTTTGGTACTTTTTATATTGCAACGGATACCATCGCGCCCAGAATTACACCTGTAAATATTTCAAATGGCAAAAATATGGCTGGCCTATCAAAAATGACTTTTAAAATTAGTGACAACTTATCGGGTATAAAAAGCTTTAACGGCTATCTGGATGGTAAATGGATTTTGATGGAGTTCGATACCAAATCAGCTACGCTTTGGCATAGTTTTGATGAGCGAACATCAGCTGGGAAGCACAACTTTGAATTGGTGATAACAGATTTAAAAGAAAATACGCGGCATGATAATCTCTCATTTTCAAGATAAAATTGATGTTTTGTCATAAAAGATGGCTAAAACAAAGCAAAGTCATATTTTATTTTGAGATAAACACGATAATAACTTAAACTGTTTAACTTGCAAAAACAAAGATTTTGAAATCAATCATTTTTAATATATGGCAACGTTAACAGAAGGTGATCAGGCACCTGCAATCACCTCTAAAGATCAAAACGGCAATGAAGTTTCCCTAAACGATTTCAAGGGTAAAACCGTGGTTCTCTATTTTTACCCAAAAGATGATACTCCGGGTTGCACGGCAGAGGCCTGCGATTTCAGAGATAATTATCAAGGTCTGCAGGCAAAGGATATTGTGGTTTTAGGGGTAAGTGTTGATGACGAAAAATCTCATCAGAAATTTGTAACCAAGCACAGTTTACCTTTTACCTTACTGGCAGATACTGATCAGAAAATTGTAAATGATTATGGCGTCTGGGCTGAGAAAAACATGTACGGAAAGAAATATATGGGTACCGTCCGTACCACTTTCATTATTGATGGCGAAGGAAAAATCGCTCACATCATTAAGAAAGTTGACACCAAAAATGCAACACAACAAGTACTCGATTTAATAAATAACTAATTATGATATGGCAAGTAAAATATTAACTTTGCTATATAACAACAACCTCGTATTTAATGAAACATACAATTAAAGAGCTAGAAGATATTGCCTCGCAAGTCAGACGAGATATCGTAAGAATGGTTCACGGATGTCAATCTGGTCACCCAGGCGCTTCGCTTGGATGTGCAGATTTTTTTACGGCCTTATATTTTGAAGTATTGAACCACAAAACAGATTTCACAATGGAAGGTGCCGGAGAAGATTTATTCTTCCTATCTAACGGGCATATTTCGCCAGTTTGGTATAGTACATTAGCACATGCCGGCTATTTCGATAAAAGTGAATTGGCAACATTCCGTAAATTGGATTCCAGATTACAAGGTCACCCGACTACACATGAACACTTACCAGGAATTCGTATTGCATCTGGTTCGTTAGGACAAGGATTATCGGTTGCAATTGGTGCAGCTTTAGCGAAAAAACTAAACGGTGATCACTCTCATATTTTTGTGTTAATGGGTGATGGAGAATTACAGGAAGGCCAGAACTGGGAAGCGGCAATGTTTGCTCCATTTAACAAAGTTGATCATTTAATTGCTTCCGTTGATTATAACGGACAACAAATTGATGGTCCTACAAGTAAAGTATTAGCCTTAGATGATTTACAGGCAAAATTCGAAGCTTTCGGATGGCATGTAATTAATACTGATGGTAATGATATGCAAGCCATTGTTGAAGGTTTGCATTACGCTAAAACCTTAACTGGAAAGGGCAAACCAATCTTAAACCTAATGAGCACGCAAATGGGTGCTGGTGTAGATTATATGATGGGCAGTCACAAATGGCATGGTACAGCACCGAACGATGAGCAGTTGGCTTTAGCCTTGGCACAATTACCAGAAACTTTAGGAGACTATTAAACTAGATATGAGACAATAGATATGAGATTCGAGACGATTTGTCGCCCGATCTCAGATCTAAAATCTCATATCTCATATCTAAAAACAAAATGAAAAAATACACATATACAGAGAAAAAAGATACACGTTCGGGATTTGGAGCTGGCTTACATGAGGCAGGAAAGAAAAACGAAAATGTGGTTGCCTTATGTGCCGATTTAGTTGGATCGCTTAAAATGGATGCTTTTATTAAAGATTTTCCGGAGCGTTTTACACAGGTTGGTATTGCAGAAGCCAACATGATTGGTATTGCCGCAGGGATGACCATTGGTGGTAAAATTCCTTTCACCGGAACTTTCGCCAACTTTTCTACGGGTCGCGTTTACGACCAAATCCGCCAGTCGGTAGCTTACTCTAACAAAAATGTTAAAATCTGTGCTTCACACGCTGGTTTAACGTTAGGTGAAGATGGTGCAACGCACCAGATTCTGGAAGATCTGGGCTTAATGAAAATGTTGCCAGGTATGGTGGTGATTAATCCATGTGATTATAACCAAACCAAAGCTGCAACTATGGCTATTGCAGAATATGAAGGACCAGTTTATTTACGTTTCGGTCGCCCGGTAATTCCTGTATTTACAGATCCTGATCAAAAATTCGAGATCGGTAAGGCCTGGATGGTGAATGAAGGAACTGATGTAACCATTATTGCGACCGGACACATGGTTTGGAAAGCAATTGAAGCTGGTGAAAAACTGGCTGAATTGGGTATAGATGCTGAAATTATCAACATTCATACGATCAAGCCTTTAGATGAAGAAGCAATTTTAACATCTGTTAAGAAAACAGGTTGCGTAGTAACTTGCGAAGAACATAACAAATTTGGCGGTCTAGGTGAAAGTGTTGCACGTTTACTGACAACTGAGTTACCAACTCCACAAGAGTTTGTAGCCACTAATGATACTTTCGGTGAAAGCGGAACACCAGATCAGTTAATGTCTAAATACGGCTTAGATGCAGTAAACATTGTTGAAGCCGTTCAAAAAGTGATTGGCAGAAAGAAAGCTTAATGATAAATATGCCATTGGGATAATGAAAAATAGGAAATGGAAAATAGATGCAACTGTCATCTATAGTCTATTTCCTATTCTCTAATGTCAATTCCCCATTCCTACTATCTGTTCCTGTTCCCTAATGTCAATTTCTCCATTCCCTTCTATCTATTTCCTATTCCCTTTTTCTATTTCTTGTTAGCTATTATCCATTCCTCATTACCTATTCCCTTTTTCTCATAAATGAAACTAGTTGAAGATTCGCACATTCTGGAAATGTTTGCCGTTGAAAAAACCCGCAACGAAGCCTTCAATTTGCTTTTGAAAAAATATCAGCAGAAAATTTACTGGCACATCAGGCGCATGGTACTTAACCATGATGATTGTGATGACCTCTTGCAGGAAGTATTTGTAAAGGTTTGGAAAAATCTGGAGAAATTTCGAAACGATTCTCAGCTCTATACCTGGATTTACCGTATTGCTACGAATGAATCCATCACTTTTTTAAATAAGCAGAAGCTGAGAAACAATACACCTTTAGACGACGTTTCAGCTGAACTCGCAGAAAATCTCGTAGCTTCATCTTATTTTAATGGTGATAAATTGGAATTAAAATTGCAAAAAGCAATCCTTACGCTTCCGGAAAAGCAACGATTGATTTTCAATATGAAGTATTACGATGACCTGAAATATGAAGAGATTTCTCAAATCCTGGGAACTTCCGTAGGGGCTTTAAAAGCATCATTTCATATCGCCGCAAAAAAAATTGAAGCTTTTATTACAAATGATGAAATTGATTATTAAACCTTTTCAAGCTAATTGTATCATATAACTGTAATGAATGAGAATATAGAAAATAACGATTGGAAAAAGGAGGCTCCTGCCCTGGCAGCCATACAAAAGCGCAACCCTTTTACCGTTCCAAATGGATATTTCAGTAGTGTTGAAGAGCAGGTGGCAACAGCTATCTTCATAAACGGATTAAACAAAAAAACGAATGAAAGTGGTTTTGAAGTGCCACAGGATTATTTTGACAACCTAAGGGAACGCATTGAAACCAATATTAAGTTAGCCGCATGGCCAAAAGTTGAAGATGCTTTCGCCGTTCCGACAAGTTATTTTGACACATTAGCGGATACGATTAACCATAAAATTGCATTTGAAGAGCCGAAGAAAGAGGCTAAAATTATCCCGCTTTGGAGAAGAAATCTTGTTAAGTATGCCAGCGCAGCTTGTTTCATTTTGATTGCATCCTATGGGGCGTATTTTTATCAGAATAATTCAACCATTATGCCTGTAACACAAACAGCAGAATTGGCTAACGAACAACTTCTATACGATATTGATGAAAGCACAATTATTGAGCATTTAGAAACCCAGAATAATACAAGAGCAACGAATACTTCTGCGTCAGATACAGAAATGGAAAACTACCTTTTGAGTAATTACTCACCGAGTGATTTATCTCACGAGTTAAACAATTTATAAGCATTTGATGATTGGCATTAATCGGTAATCATCTTCGTTCCATCATCTTGAAATCAGCATAAAAAATAACATGAGAAATTTACTTTTCGCTACTTTGATGTTTTTACTACCAATAACACTACTGGCCCAAAAGCCAAGAAGTGAAGAAATAGAATCTTTAAAAATTGCGTTTTTTACCCAAAAATTAAATCTTTCGCCTGAAGAGGCCAAGGTGTTCTGGCCGATCTATAATGACATGCAAAAGGAGCAAAATGCACTACGCAAAGAACGCATGCAAAAAATGATCTCCTACAGAAAAACGACTGAAATAGATAACCTAACAGACGCACAAGTTCAAAGTTTAATTACCAGTGAGTTTGATTTCAAACAGCGAGACCTCAATCTTGATAAAAAATATTATAACAAACTTAAATCTCAGTTGCCAATTAAAGTGGTTGGTAAATTTTACCGTGCGCAAGAAGGATTTAAACGTGAATTGTTGAATAAGTTTAGGGGTGGGAAGAGAGAATAGTTACTTTTATAATCAACAATTTAATTATTAATTAGGTTTGATATCAAAACTGATAAGACAAACCAACTCCGGCAAATCCGGATAACCTGCTGATCACATCAACTGAAAATATATTATTACTGGAGGAAATTTCTACTATTTCGGGGTTATTCATATTTAACACATTCACACCCTCTACCCAATATTTAAATTTAGAACCCTCTTTGTTGTAGACCAGTTTAATACCAAGGTCGTAGAAATTCCTACTCGAACCGCTTGCTTTAAAAATCTCATATGTGTTATTAATATAATATCTGAATTTTTGATCAATCCGCCCGTTTACATTTAGCAAGGGGCTAAATCTTTTAATTTCATTTATATTATTAAACAAACTATACAGCGATTTTTGGTACGAATAAAATAAGCCAGCTTCATAATTAAAAACTGGATTTTTGAAGTTACTGTTTATAGTGCTTCTGACTGTAAAGATGTTTGTTTTGCTTCTGTTCTGCAGATCGTTGATATAATTATCATTTTCAGCGTAAAGATGATTGGCACTTAATTTAAATTTGCTATTCAAACCACTGATCCTTTGTTCAAAACTAACGCTAGAATTCAGGGTATTATATTTTGGTGAGATTGTATTCTGAATTTCATTGTGGTATAACTGGCTATTCGTATTAGTTGTAATAGATTGGTCGGCTTTGGTTAAAGCACTATTGAGCATAAGTACTGTTCCACTATATAAATCAAACCTAAAATAATTTATTGAAAATATATCCTGATTAAAGACTTCACTGTAATGCAGTTGACTTGGTAAAACAAAGTTTCTAAAATCAATTGCATAATTGAATGGATTGATTTGCTCAATTTTTGGAAAATCCAGGGTTCTGTTATAAGAAAAAGTTAAGTTATGGGTTTGCGAAAATGCCATTTTGAGCTGAGCCGTAGGTAATAGCTGTAAAATATTTTTATGCTCTGCTTCTTTTTGGATTATTGAATTTCGCAACTCTGCCTTCAACCGATACTGGAACAAGCCTGTTTTCTTAATCACCGAAGCATCAAAAAAAGTATAGTCAAGATTAGTCGCTACTTGATTATCTGATGTATTATTTAACACACTTTCGGTCAAAAAGCGATTATTAATAGAGAATAATCCAGCATTTAACCTTAAAACATGGGCCTTTATCCTTTGCGTGTACTTGGCAAACAACCCAACCTCATTTTTGTTAATGGTCTTCTCCTGAAAAAGCGAGGTAATTGGCCGGTCGTAAAGTTGTCGGTTGCTCACTAAACCATAATCATCATCTTGCTGCTTTAATTCTTGAAAAGCATTAAAGGATAGTAACTTATTTTTCGCTACACGAATAATATAGCTGAGTTGATGGCCCAGGGTATAATTAAACCGATTGTTTTTCTCTGCATTTATAAAAGTATCAGCCGTTAATTCACTGGTTGTGTACCTACCGCGTTCTGTTTCACTGGGATCAAATATTACAGAATAATTAAGAAGTGTGTTTTTATTTGGCTTGTAATCAATATTTGCTTTAGTTTGATTAAAAAAAAACCGATTGAAAGCAGTCTGATTGTCTTTTATTAAAGTGGGCAATCCAAGTGTAAATAGACTTTTCGTTGAAAAAACTCGTTCATTAGACCTCGTAAAATTGAAGATACTAAAACCATTAACACTGACTTTACTCGTTGCATTATAAGCAAAATCAAAAGAAGCAAATTCAGTCTTTTTTGTTTCAACATTATTACTTTGAACTAAAAAATCAGGTATGGCGGGTAAATTTACAAAGCTTGATAAGGCAGCATCGTTATTTCTCAGATCTTCCTTTATACTTTTGCTCATGCTGATATAATCCTTTAAGGATAAAGCTTGCTCGCCTGTGTTATTCAGGTCAACAATTGCGGTAACATTCGCTTTCACTCCAAACCTGAACAAGTTGCTATGCAACTTATACCTTTCTTTGTGCGCAGCATATACGTCTCCATTTCCGGTTATCTTTCTAAGAAATTCTTTTTTGATCTTAATATTAAGCGCGGTTTTGTCGCTTCCCTCGATATCTTTGATCGCGGAGAAGCCTTCATAATTGTTCAGCAAGTCAATCCCTTCAAGCATTTCAGCATTGATATTTTCTGTTGCCATTTGATGGTTATCCCCAAAGATTTTCTTTCCGTTAACCATTAAATCATTAATTACTTTTCCGTTCGTTGTGATTTTTCCATCGTCATTTATTTCAAGTCCGGGTAGCCGTTTAATTACATCTTTCAACTTCTGCTCGTTACCAGTGGTAAGGGCTTTTAAATTGTAGCTAATGGTATCGCCGCTTAGTTTCGCCGCTGCAGATTGTGAGATAATATTTACTTCTCCTAAAGATGCCTGAGATTCTTTAAGGAAAAATTTAAGCTCAACATTATTTTCAGATTTTAGTTGAAGTTCATGCCTCCCTGGTTGAAAAGACAAATGGTTAATTTCCAGTAAATAATTTCCCGGCTTGTCAAAAGTCAGTTCAAACTTTCCTTTAGCATCTGTACTGGCATAGGATACCATTTTGCCGGAAGCAGATGCTGTAATTTGAACTGTTGCTGAAAAAATTGGACGATTCAAACTATCTAGCACAATGCCTCGAAGAAAATTTTGAGACAGACATAAGTTTGGAACCAGGAATAAAAGCACGAAATAGATGTATCTCACACTTTCTATGTTAATTCCCTAACGAGTTACCAATTCCCTGTTTAAGTTCATTAATTTTTTCGTTCAGGATTTTATAGTATCTCTCCTTGTTAACTTTTTCTCCCTTTGAAGGTTTGGTAATTATTAACCCGGATTTATTAGTCGCAACTTTAACTGCCTGGTAAGTTTTTTTCTCTCCTATCAATTCAATGATCAGCCCTGGCAAGCCGTAATAGTCCTTTGGTCCGTCCTGAATAGGTAAATCAGGCATATACCAGGCGATGATATTTTCACCATTTATTTTAGCGGTAGCTTTTTTAACCTTGTATGAGCCAATAGTTTTAGCTTCACCAGTAATCGTCCATGCATATTTCGATAGCTGATCTGTAACCAAAAACTTCTTTCCCAGAATATCTGCTTCATGGAGGTATTCATTTGTTTTTTGATTTTTATAAAGTCCGCCATTGTTTTTTCCAATTTCTATCTTTTTAGCCTGATCATTATCTTTCAAACCAAGTTCTTCATTTTTATCAGCCTCTGGTTCGGCAATGTAAAATGATACGCCGTTATCATAATATAGCAGATAGTTGGTTGGCTTCGATAAATGCGCTGAAACTCTTTTCCGCGTTTCAGGGTCTGTAACATTTTTTAATTGGTTTTCGATGTTAGCTCGCTCTTCATAACGAATCGTTACAGATTGAGCATTTGCATTAAAACAGATTATTGCTGCCATTATAAAAAAGTAGTTCTTCATAAAAAGGATATAAAATAGCGCAGGACATCTTAATGATTTTCTGCGCTATTCGTTTAAGGTTAATTCGTAATCAGATATACATGATAGGTACCAATGTAAACTCCATCAACATACACATCATAAACGCCTAAATAAATAGCGTCTCTTGCTTCAGCCGAAGCAACTACATTTTCTGAGATTACCATGTTGCTTGTTAATTCGATAGCATCATGAGTAGCAGTTGCAGTGCTTGCCTGAGCAAAAAAACCAACAGTTGCCAAAGCCAGTGTAAATAATAATTTTTTCATCTTTTAATGTTTAAAGGTTTAATATTTAATTAATTACCTCAAAACTCATTGATAAAAATCCAAAATAAAAATTTCGGAATGAATAACCAAGCAAATGGCATGAACGACGATCGAGGCTGCCCCAACGACGTTTTTTCTCCTATTCCAAAAACTCGGATTTTGTAATTCTTAATCCTAAATACTATATTGGAAATAAATACACTAACTTATTCAAAATTAACCTCTCAAATACTTAATTTTATGTACACCTGCGTAGCCATTGATGACGAATTTTCTGCTTTAGAAATACTCTCAAGTTATATTGCTGAACAACCTAACCTCAAACTTATCAAAGCGTATAGCAGTCCGCTGGTTGCGCTATCAGAAATAACCAAGAGGACTAAACCGGTAGATATCATTTTTCTGGATATCGAAATGCCCGGTCTTAATGGCTTAGAATTGGCAGAACTTATCAAACATCATACAAGAAAACTGGTTTTCACAACTGCACATGCCAATTTCGCTATCAATTCTTATGAGTTAAATGCTGATGATTTCTTATTAAAGCCAATCTCTCAATCGAAATTTGAAAAAGCAACTTTGAAACTATTTTCTAATGATGACGTGCCGCCAAAGCCTGAAAACGAATTTATGTTAATTAAAAGCAGGGGACAGCGAAATCAACTGATTAAACTTAAAATAGCAGATACCATTGCCATAGAAGCTCAGGAGAAAGGAGTAAAAATATACACCAGAAATGACATGATTTTATCGGGCTGCAGCTTAGCTGAAATGGCTCTTCTTTTATCAAATGAGAAAGGTTTTTCAAAAATTCATCGTTCCTATATCATTGCCGAAAATAAAATAAAAATACTGGAACGCTCACATGTGGTATTGCATAATGACCTTAAAATTTCCATTGGAAGAAAGTATGCAGATTTTTATCATAAGATGACCAATAAAAACTAGATTCATCCCCTTTTGCCGTACTTTTGTGCCATGCTTACCCAACGTCAGTTATTCTTACAACACAACGCACAAACTTCTCCTGAACCTTTAATGCTCGAATTTGTTAGGGCTAAAGGTGTCTATATTTATGATTCATCTGATAAAAAACATTTGGATCTGATTGCCGGTATCGGCGTAAGTAATGTCGGGCATTGCCATCCGGCAGTGGTAAAAGCCATTCAGGAGCAAGCAGAAACGTATATGCACTTAATGGTGTATGGAGAATATGTGCAAACGCCCCAGGTAAACTTCGCGAAAGCACTCGCCGATATTTTACCTGAAACACTGAGTTGCTCTTATTTCTTAAATTCAGGAACTGAAGCGGTGGAAGGCGCCATGAAACTGGCTAAACGTTATACAGGAAGAAAAGGTTTCATTGCCTGTAAAAATGCCTATCATGGGAGTACTCAAGGAGCAGAAAGCTTAATGGAAAGCGACTTCTACTCTTCTGGCTATGGTCCGTTTTTACCTCATGTCAGTTTTATTCAACATAATAATATAGCTGATCTGGATAAAATAACCGAAGATATCGCCGCAGTTTTTATCGAACCTATTCAGGGTGAAGCGGGAATCCGCGTCGCAGATTCAGTATATATGCAGGCATTGCGCGCAAAATGCAATGCGACTAAAACGCTGTTGATTTTTGATGAAATACAATCTGGTTTCGGTAGAAGCGGTAAAATATTTGCTTTTGAGCATTACAATATCGTTCCTGATGTTTTACTTCTTGCTAAAGGAATTGGGGGCGGCATGCCGATTGGCGCTTTTATCAGTTCATTAGAGATCATGTCTGTATTATCACATACGCCTATTTTAGGTCACATGACTACCTTTGGTGGTCACCCGGTTTGTTGCGCGGCAGGTTTAGCTACCTTAAGAACGCTGGTCGACAATAAAATCGTAGATGACGTGGAGGAGAAAGGACAATTGTTTAAATCACTTTTGAAACATCCTGCAATCAAAGAAATAAGGGGTAAAGGCCTCATGCTGGCTGTTGAATTTGAAAGCTTCGAGATAAATAAAAAAATTATTGATGCCTGCATCCTGGACGGGGTGCTATCGGATTGGTTTTTGCATTGCAGCAATTCCATGCGCATCGCTCCTCCCCTCATCATTACGAAAGGTGAAATCCAAGAAGCGTGTTCGATCATCTTAAAAAACGTTAACTTAGTTGTTGGGGAAAGCGGGAAAAGTTAAAAGGGTAAAGGCCAAAGCTGAAAGCTAATCACCATTACGTCCTTGAAACGAACATCAATAGACTAACAGTCAAACAACGAAAAACGACCGACGACAAACGAAAAAGAAAATCCACATAAAAATGAACGTACTTATAGTTGAAGATGAAAAGAGCCTGGCACTCGAAATGGATGAATTTCTGAGTAAGGAGGGCTTTATTGTAGAACATGCCTGGAAAAAATCTTCTGCTGAAGAGAAAATTTTTGTGAATAACTATGATTTCATTTTACTTGACTTAGGTTTGCCTGACGGAGACGGTTTTGATGTTTTAAAACAGCTGAAAGCGATGAAAGACCGTGATGATGCTGTCATTATTTTAACCGCCAGAAGCGCAGTAGACGACCGTATAAAAGGATTAGATGAGGGTGCCGATGATTATTTGCCAAAACCCTTTTCTTTAAATGAGCTTCTGGCTAGGATACACGCCATCACCAGAAGAAAACATAAACTCGAAAAGAATGAGGTGAACATTCATGAGTTCCTTTTGAACATTCAAAATAGAACAGTCTCTTTTGGCGAAGAACGCCTGAATCTCACTAAAAAGGAATTTGAAATTTTCAATTATCTGGTGCTGAATAAAAATCGTGTTGTTTCGAGAATGAGCTTAACAGAACACGTATGGGGAGATATTTTAGAAGTAAACTCTGATTCTAACTTTGTTGATGTACATGTGAAAAACCTGCGTAAAAAATTAGCAGCTACTGCTCCAATTGAGTGGTTTGAAACTGTTAGAAGTATTGGTTACAGGATTAATTGCTAAGCGGTACCAGTTGGCAGTTTTCTATTCACAGTTTGCAATTCTAACCCTCTAACCAATTCACAATTATCAGTTTCCAATTCTAACCCACTAACCCTTTTCACCATCTGCTCCTTTAACTAACACCGAACAAACAAGCCAACTAACAAACAATGAACAATCCGAAAAATGAAACTCCAGGTTAAGTTTTCTTTATACAACGCCGTTACCAAAATTGCCATTATATTGCTTCTAGGCGCTGCTATTTTGTTCTTCCTGGAAAAACTGGCTTATAATCAACTGGATAACCGGCTAATTAAAAAAAAAAATAAGATCATAAAAAACCTGACCAATAGTGAAATTGATAGTTTACTAAACAAACAGGAGTCGTTTACAGACTATAACATTTTGAAGGAAGAGTTTATCGTGTTAACGGATATTCCAGACAATCAAAAAGATTCTACCGCAGTGGTTTATACCGAAAGACGAGAAATTGAAGGCGATATTGAAGTTTACCGAATCTTAAACCATAAATTCTCTTATCACTCCAATTGGTACAATCTGGAAATAGGGGAAACAATGACGACTTTACAATCAATCAAAACGTCGATTCGCTTTTACACCCTGATTGTACTGGTAATAGCACTTCTAATTACGCTGGTGGCAGATTATACCTTTTCCAACTTTCTGCTTAAACCCTTTTATCTCATCATTGATAAGAAAATTAATAAGGTTGATGATCCTTTGCATTATAATTATCAGAATATCCCCACTTCTACTGATGATTTTAAAATCCTGGATAATAGTGTGAACACGCTGATGCGAAAGATAAATACACTGTTCGCCCTTGAAAAACAGTTTATTGCCAATGTTTCTCATGAATTGCTAACGCCTATTTCCATTCTGAGTACACGTTTCGAAAACATGTTAAATACGCCGGAAATTCCGGTAGCGCATGAAAATAAACTTTATGCTTCTATTAAAACATTGAACCGTTTGAAAGTGATTATCAATAGCCTGCTCCTCATTTCTAAGGTAGAAAACAACCAATATTTAAAGACAGAAGAGATCGATCTCCGGCAAGAGCTGACTGATATTTATGAAGATTTGGAGGACCGGATAGCAGATAAAAGCATTAATTACCAGATAGATTTACGAAATGATTACCAATTTATTGGCAACAAAGCATTGATGCACACCTTATTGATGAATGTGATTAACAATGCCATCAAATACAATCGCGAAGGCGGAACCATAACAATCACCGGCCAAATGAAAGATCAAAAGTATCTGCTAATCATTGCAGATAACGGGTTAGGGATGAGTAAATCGCTGCTCGAAAATGCTTTTGATCGCTTTAAACGTGGTAACACCGAAGAAAATGGCTTTGGCCTGGGGCTGGCAATTGTTCAAAGTATTGCCAGCTTTCATAAAATTGAAATCAAAATCAATTCCGTTGAAAACGAAGGAACCAGTGTTTCACTAACCTTTTAAATTGAAATCTCCCTGATCAAAAATAATCGCTTGCTTTCCACAAATTTGTACCTTTGCAACAGATGCCAATGCAAACGTTTTTAAAGAAAACACTTCCAATTATATCCTTTTTTCTACTGCTGATCAATGCTGAAAGCAGTGCCCAAAATGTTGTGCAGATCTCGGATGCTGTTCCTCAGCATATTTTCACTTTTAAAGAAATAGAGGTACTGGAAGACCCTGCTGACCGGTTTTCTTTTGAAGAGATTAAGAGTAAAGCTTTTAATCAAGCTTTTAAAGCAAGCACATCAAGTACGCCACAAACCAAGCAGCTCAATAAAACCTATTGGTTTAGAGTCAGGATTAAACATAATCAAAACGCTGAAAAGCCATTCCTGCTTGAGTTTTTTGATCAGACGATAGACCACATCACGGCTTATATTCCGCAAGAAGATCAAACTTATCATACTGAATCCCTGGGTGATTCAAACGCCTTTAATAAAAGACTGATTAACCATAAAAACTTTGAGATTCCGCTAAAAAATAAAGGGAATAATATTCAAACCTATTATTTTAAAGTGAGGTCATCCCAGATTTCCGATATTATTATTGTACTGCGAACCACTGAATGGTTCATTTCTTATGCACTGGATGAATATTTCTACTTTGGAATATTCTACGGAATGATCCTGGTTTTCAGCTTTTATAATCTGATTATGTACATTGCCATCAGGCAGAAGCAATACCTTTTTTACGTACTCTATAACCTCAGTATCGGCTTTTTCGAAATGAGCACGGATGGCATTGCCTATCAATACCTTTGGCCTGATTCACCTGGCTGGAACCAGGTGGCTTATGCATTCGCGCTATGTGCCATTAGTATTTTCGCTTTACTCTTTACGCGAGAACTGCTCCTAGTAAAAAGTAAGGCACCGAAAATAAACCGCTTAATCATTGGCGTAATCATCATCAGATTTATTTTCTTTGTTTACTGCTATTGGTTTGATCAAACGCTATTCAGCTTTAAGTTTATTGAAGCTATTCCGCTCTCAGTAGCATTTTTTACCGGAATATACATCTACAAAAATGGTTACAAGCCTGCACGTTTCTTCGTGCTTGGCTACAGTTTCCTGTTTACCGGCTTTATGCTCAAATTTTTAATTATGTTGGGCATCAGCTGGCTTAATTTCGGCGTAATCAGTTATTATAGCCTGAGCTTCTGTTTTATCATGGAAATGGTTTTCCTTTCTTTTGCCATCGGCGATAAGGTGAGGATTTTAAAACTTAATAAGGATAAAGCACAACAAAAAATCATTCGCCAGATGGCCGTCAATGCCGAATTGAAAGACACCGTAAACCGAGAACTGGAGCATAAAGTAGAAGAACGTACAAGAGATGTTTTTCATAAATCATTGATTATTGAAAGCAAAAATCAGGCACTGGAAGAAGCGAACACTTTACTTCAAAAGCAAGCGGAAGAGATTTCCAGAATGAACGTTTTGCTGGAGCACGATAACGTAGCGCTCCAGACGAATGTGGAGAAAGTATCCCGGGACCGGGTGATGGACACGGAAGTTGATTTCGAAGAGTTCAGCAAAATTTATCCTGACAAAGAATCTTGCTACGCATTTTTAGCCGAGCTTAAATGGAAAAATGGGTACCATTGCAGAAAGTGTAGCAATGATCATTACTTTAGTGGTCACATCCTCAATAGCCGCCGATGCAGCAAATGCGGCTATGAAGAATCTGTTACTACCTACACCATTTTCCACAATACCAGAATTCCGATTAACAAAGCATTTTATATGATTTTCCTGATTTATTCATCCAAAGGAAAAATCTCCTCACATAAACTTTCAGAACTGCTTTCCATCAGGCAGAGTACCTGCTGGACATTCGGATCCAGGATTAAAAAGGTAATGGAAGACCGTAAAAAGACAATCAAAAAAAGCGGTAAAAATGGTTGGAGCCAGCTCGTAATCGAATAATTAGTCATTTTAATTAGTCACATTTTTGTTATTTACCTCCACAGGTATAAATAATTTAACCGGTATTCAACCGTATCAAAATCATCCTGAACCCCTATCTCATTTCCTTAGTTAATACCTGATAATCAGCACTAAAAGTATTGAATTAATAGCGGTATCAAAGCGTATCAAAAAAATTCTAAACCACTAATTATCAGTACTTTAATTAAAGTTTAACTTCCAGAAAACTTGCTTTTAATATGAATTGAGTATTAACTTTACTTCATATAATATTAACAAAGCAAAAATTATGAGAAAAAAATTTACATTGCTTATGGTATTTTTCCTTTGTGCTGTATCCATCAGTATGGCGCAAAACATTACCGTAACGGGGCAGGTAAAAGATCAAAAAGGATTACCTCTTCCCGGGGTTTCTGTGAAGGTTAAAGGTACTAACCAGGGCGCATCTACGTCAGATAATGGAGCGTTTACCATTTCAGCACCAAACAATTCTACTTTAGAATTTTCTTTTATCGGGTACAAAACGATAGAGGAAGCGGTGAATAATCGTACATCGGTTAACATCACCATGTCTGATGACAATCAACAACTCAACGAGGTAGTGGTAATTGGTTATGGTACTACAACGAAAAAAGATTTAACTACTTCAGTTGTTTCAGTATCATCAAAAGATTTAGAAAACCAACCCATCACTAATCCCTTGCAGGCTATTCAGGGTCGCGCAGCAGGTGTACAGGTGAGTTCTCAATCTGGTAAGCCAGGTGCCGGAATTTCCATCAGTATCAGGGGGAATACTTCAATTACGGCTTCTAATAGTCCTTTGTATGTAATTGATGGTGTAACCTCCCGGGATGCGAGCTTTTTAAATGCGAATGACATTGAATCTATGACTATTTTGAAAGATGCATCTGCAGCCGCTATCTATGGTTCGAGCGGAGCAAATGGTGTGGTACTGATCACAACTAAAAAAGGAAGTGCCGGAAAGCTTAAAGTCGCTTTTAATGCTTTTACCGGTTTTTCTAATTTCTGGCAAAAACAAGAAGTACTTAACAATGACCAGTACATCGGCTTAATGAGAGAATTGGGTTATACTACTTTTGGCGGCAATAACAATACCGACTGGCAAAAAGAAACCTTTGGTACCGGAACGCAAAACCAATATCAGGCTTCTATTTCTGGTGGTGTAAAGGGTGGTCAGTATTACTTTTCTACAGGTTATCAGCAAGATAAAGGTGTTGTTGCACCAGCAAAATTAGATCGTTTAACGGCAAATTTCAACGGATCTCAGAACATCACCCCATGGTTAAAATTAACCGGAAACGCAGTACTGACATCGAGCAATTCTATTGATGTTGGCGATAATAGCAGTGTATCTCGTGGTGGTGTTATTTTGGGTGCATTAACTACGCCTCCAACTATTGGCATTTTTGAACCAAATGGTCAGTACACGACTATTCCAAATGCCGGGGGCTGGGACAATCCATTGGCGCTCGCGTTCGGTTCTAATAATAAAAACCGCGATTTCAGGTTTATTGGTGCCTTCGGTGCGCAGTTAAACTTCACTAAAGATTTATTCTTTAAATCTACCATCAGTACAAATTCGAGAAAAAATTTCTATCGTTATTTTACGGATAATTTCTTAACCACTTATGGCCGTCAGGAAAGAGGCGTTTATAGAGACAATACCACTAACGACCAGGTTTGGCTAAACGAAAACATCTTAAACTACACTAAAAACGTGGGTAAAAATGCTTTCACTGCAACAGGTGGTTATACCATTCAATCATCAGATTATCGATATCGCAATAATGAACAGACGCGTTTTTATGACGTTGCCGGAAACCCAACTGCACCATCAGTTGCGTTAACCATACCTCAGCGCGCACAATGGACGAAGCAATCTTATCTTGCACGGATTACCTATGCATACGACAGCAAGTATTTATTCAGTTCTAATTTCAGGGCTGATGGATCATCCAGATTTGCAAAAGAAAACCGCTTCGGTTACTTCCCTTCATTCTCTGCAGGTTGGAGAATTTCTGGCGAGAATTTTATGAAAGACAGTAAAACCATCAATGATTTAAAACTTCGTGGTAGCTGGGGTAAAGTGGGTAATGATGAAGGGATTGGAGATTATGCTTACTTAAAACTTTATAACGTAAATGCCCAGGGAGAATATAATCTTCAAAACCCGGCCAATGATAACCTCTCGTGGGAAAAAACTACGCAAACAAATATCGGTTTAGACTTATCAATGTTCAATAGCCGCATTACTTTCACCGCGGATGCTTATTTGAAGAAAACTAACGACCTTTTAATCAACGTTCAGTTGCCTCCTTCATCAGGTTTTGGAAGTCAGGCGTATAACGTTGGCTCAATGGAAAACAAAGGTTTGGAATTTGTTTTATCCACAAAAAACTATGATCGTGAAAAATTCAAATGGACTACTGATTTAAACTTTTCTATTAATCGCAACAAGGTTACCGATTTAGGTGCAACTACCCAATCGCTTAACTTTGCGGGCATCTACGAGCGTGATGATGCTGTTCGGGTAGTGGCGGGGAAACCTCTTGGAAGTTTCTATGGCTATGTATACACCGGTGTGAATCCAGCCAATGGAGCCGCACAATATGCAGATACAAACGGAAATGGCATTACAGGTTCTGCTGATCCGGGCGACAGAACTTTTATCGGCTCTGCGCAACCTAAGTTCATCTATGGCATTACCAACAATTTAACGTATGGCAACTGGGGATTAAACTTCTTCTTCCAGGGCGTTCAGGGCAGCGAATTGTTCAATGCTTCGAGAATTGATATTGAAGGAATGTTTGATTCGAAAAACCAATCTGTAGCCGTTTTAGATAGATGGACTACTCCAGGCCAAGTAACTAATATTCCAAAAGCACTAAGAAGCAGTTCAGAAAATTCACTTACTTCAAGCCGCTTTGTTGAAAATGCCTCTTATTTAAGGTTAAAAACAACTACGCTTTCTTACAGCTTCGGTCAATCTGTACTGGAAAAGCTAAAGATGAGTAAGCTTACCCTTTTTGCTACTGGTTATAACTTATTAACCTTTACTAAGTATTCAGGTCTGGATCCGGAGGTTAACGTAAATAATGCCAACGGACCATCGATGGGTGTAGATTATGGTACTTATCCACAATCCAGAAGTCTATTATTTGGAATCAATGTTGGATTTTAACAATTAAGAAAATGAAACTAAAAATATATTCATTAGTAGCGGCCGCAGCATTAACGATTACTTTGCAAAGCGGTTGCAAAAAAGATTTCCTGGAGAAACAGCCTTTTAACCAGGTTACTGCCGATGTGGCCTTTACTACAGCTGCGGGCGCAGAAAAATTAATGGCAGGCGCTTATGGCGGCATGTATAACGATTATCATATCTGGGATTACATGGTTAATGGCGATGTGATGGCAGATAACGCGTATGCAGGCGGTGATAATCCTGCAAACATCCAGATCGATTTATTCACAACCAACTCCACTAACGGAAACGTAGGTCGCGATTGGAGCGGACTTTATTCTAATATCAAAAATACCAATGAAGTTTTAGAGAATGTTCCGAATATTCAGGATCCGGCTTTAGATGCGAATGGCAGAAGAAATCAGATTTTAGGAGAAGCTTCTACTTTGAGAGCCTACTTTTACTTCCACCTGGTGAGGCTATATGGCGGTGTTCCGCTGGTATTAAAATCACCAACTTCTTTAGAAGAAATGCAGAAATCGCGGTCATCTATTGAGGAGGTTTATGCGCAGATTATCAAAGATCTGGAATTTGCCTTACCAAATGTTCGTGCTGCAGCAGCAAATAAAGGCATCATTACCAAAGGAATTGTGAATGCATTATTGGCTAAAGTTTATGCATCTAAACCTAATCCGGATTGGACCAAAGTACAACAATACGCTGATGCTACAATTAACGGGGGCTACAGTTTAATTGCTTCTTTTGACCAGTTATTTGATGGCGCACATAAAAACAACAGCGAATCGATCTGGGAAATGCAATACGATGGCTGGGGTGGCCCGAATGGTCGTGGTAATTGGATGACTGGCGTAATCGTAGGAACTGGCTGGAAACGCTTTTGTACGCCAACAAACGATCTGATTGCCGCATTTGATACTGAAGGTGATCCCATTCGGAAAAATTCAAGCGTAAGCTTTAAAAATGTAAGTAGCGAAGGATGGTCTGATGATTATTGGACAAAATCAAACTATCCTTTTATCAACAAATACCGCAACGATGATTTAGCAAACTCCTATATTATTCGTTTAGCCGATATTAAATTGTTGAAAGCGGAAGCATTGAACGAGTTATCGGCATCAGGTTGGTCTGCTGCTGCTCCGGTAGTAAATGAGATTCGCCGTCGTGTAAACCTTGGGGCTACGCCTGCAAATGATCAGGCTTCGATGCGTTTAGCAATTGAAAAAGAACGTCGCCTTGAACTGGCTTTTGAAGGTCACCGTTGGTTTGATTTATTAAGAACAAACAGGGCAATCCCGGTGATGAATGCGCAAAAGAATGGTAGTGGTGCAAATTTGAATTATAATGTTACCGCTGCAAAATTGCTGTTCCCGATTCCGCAAGCGGAGTTAGACAGAAACCCTAACATCCGTTAAAAGGGAATGGCAAAAAGTAGTTTAGCTTCTAAATAAGTTACGATGACTACAACTTTTTGACATCCCTTTCTTAAAAATATACTGCCTTGAGCATTTTCAAGGCAGTTTTTTACAAAAATCATTCTCTATACAGATTGGTTTTCGATTTAATTTAATACCTATGAAATTTATTTATCATTTATGTTTGGTCACCAGTGTACTTTTTACTGCCTGCGCTTCTAAAAAGCAAGTAGGTATAAATTCTAAAAATGACACTGCAGCCCGCTCTACTATAAAAAGTGAAGTAGGGCTCTGGCTAACTAAAGGCGACCAGTCTCAACGGCTGAAGAAGCAAAATATCGCATTGAACTTTTCAGCCGCTAATAATTCTAATCCCACTATAGAAGTAGATCCAGCTACTAAATTTCAATCCATCGATGGCTTTGGCTATACCCTAACCGGTGGAAGTGCATCACTAATTAATGCATTGCCAGCGGCGGAAAAAGACAAATTACTGAACGAGCTTTTTGCAAATCAGGAAAACTCCATTCGTGTAAACTACATCAGAATAAGCATTGGCGGTTCAGATCTTAGTGCCACTCCTTTTACTTATAATGATTTAGCTGATGGACAAACCGACGAAACGCTGGCCAAATTTTCCATCGAAAAAGAGCAGGCAGATTTAATCCCTGTGTTGAAAAAAATCGTGGCAATTAATCCTTCCATTAAAATCCTGGGTTCTCCATGGACAGCGCCTGCCTGGATGAAAACCAACAATAGTTTTATCGGTGGAAGTTTAAAACCCGAATATTATCAAACCTATTCAAAATACCTAGTTAAATACATCCAGGCCATGAAAGCCGAAGGAATTGTGATCGACGCCATAACGCCTCAAAATGAACCATTGCATCCTGGCAATAACCCAAGCATGTATATGGCGGCTATAGATCAGGCAAATTTCATTAAAACGGCCTTAGGTCCTGTTTTTAAAAGCAGCGGCATCAACACTAAAATTATAATTTACGATCATAACGCTGATAAACCTGAATATCCAATCACCATTCTGAACGATCCTGAAGCCAGGAAATATGTAGATGGCTCTGCTTTTCACTTATACGCTGGTCCTATTACGGCCTTAACGAAAGTGCATGAGGCACATCCGGATAAAAACATTTACTTCACGGAGCAATGGGTTGGTGGGCCAAGCAACTTCGCCGAGGATTTGAAATGGCATGTCTCGACATTAATAATTGGCGCGACCAGAAACTGGAGCAGAAACGTTTTAGAATGGAATTTGGCGGCAGATGCAAACTACAATCCGCACACAGATAAAGGTGGTTGTACTTCATGCTTAGGAGCCATCACCATATCACCAGCAGTTAGCCGCAATGTGGCCTATTACGTAATTGGTCATGCTTCCAAGTTTGTCCCTTCAGGTTCGGTAAGAATTGCGTCGAACGTTACTGAAAACTTACAAAATGTGGCTTTCTTAACCCCGGAAGGCAAACATGTGCTGATTGTATGCAACAACAATAACTCAGAAATAACATTTAATATTAAATACAAAGGAAAGATAGTTACCAGTAGCCTGGACAAAGGGGCTGTAGCCACTTATGTTTGGTAAAAACTTAGTTTAATTGTCAGGACTGGCCTCGCAAATGCGGGGCTTTTCCATTTATGACTTCTCCTTTCAGCGGGATAAACTTCACGCCGAGCCACATCAAAGTATTCTGGCAAGCACTTTGTAGTTGATAATCAAAAATCAACCTATGAAAAATATCATCACGGCGCTCGCCATCTTTACATCTGCATTAGCAGCTTGCCAAAGTAATAGTACCAAAACTCCGTCATCCAATGCTGAAGCTACCAAAACGGAAGATAGCCTGAAACATTGCTATCAATACATTAGCCAGAAAGATTCTGCTTTTCTGAGTTTAGAAACCAAAAACAATCAGGTAACTGGCACATTGAGTTATAATCTGTTTGAAAAGGACAAAAATAATGGTGCTATTACTGGGATTGTTAAAGGTGATACGATTATCGCGGATTATACCTTCCAATCAGAAGGAATGACTTCTATCCGCGAAGTAGTATGGTTAAAAAAGAATGATCAACTGCTGGAGGCGACCGGTGATATTGAGGAGATAAATGGAAAAGCAAAATTCAAAAATCTTTCTACGCTGAGCTTTGGTAAGTCGATGATTTTCAAGAAAACAGATTGCAGATAATTACCAATTACCCGGAGCATTAAGGAACTTAGATGTCCTCAAACCTTTCCCAGAAACCATCTACAGGCAATTTGGCGAAGATATTTACAGGTTCTTTCTTCACCGGATGTAAAAATTGAAGTCTTCTGGCATGCAGGCAGATACTTCCTTTTTTGCTTCCGCGGGGATAACCATATTTATTATCGCCAACGATCGGGCAGCCCATAGAAGAAAGTTGAACCCTGATTTGATGTGAGCGACCAGTAAGCGGATCTACTTCAATAAGGTAAAACTCGCCCACTTTTGCCAACAGTTTGTAAGACAACTCTGCTCGCTGAGAACCCTGAACTTCAGATTTATAATAAGTAACTACATTCTTCTGGGGGTTTTTAATTAACCAATGAATTAATGTTCCTGATTCATTTTCAGGCTTATTCTTAACCACGGCCCAGTACGTCTTCTTCACTTCACGGTTTTTAAAAGCGGCATTCATCCGTTCTAAAGCTTTACTGGTTTTCGCAAAAAGAATTACCCCACTCACCGGCCGATCCAAACGATGCACCACACCTAAGAATGCGCCATTTGGCTTATTATATTTGTTGGCGATATACTTTTTTACCTGCTCATCCAAAGGCTCATCGCCGGTTTCATCAACCTGCACAATGTCGCCCGCCCGCTTGTTAATAGCGATTAAATGGTTATCTTCAAAAAGTATGTCGCGATCGGTAACTGGCATTTGGAATTGAAGGGGTTAGCAGGTTAGGCGGTTATAGGGTTTAGCAATTATTTGTGAACACAGATTGTCGACTTAGTACTTTGGACTCTTGACTCCAGACTAAAAACTCCAAACCTAATATTGTTCTTTTTCGCTCGGGAAATCATTGCTCTTCACATCACGGATGTAAGATTGCGCTGCGCCTAAAATATCATCATATAAATTGATGTATTGGCGGAGAAATCTCGGTTTAAAACCTTTAGTCAGGCCAATCATATCATTCACTACTAAAACCTGTCCATCGCAACCATTACCGGCTCCAATGCCAATGGTTGGAATATGCAGGCTTTCCGAAACTTCTCTTCCCAGGGCAGCAGGGATTTTTTCTAACACAATGGCAAAACAGCCAGCGGCCTGCAAGGCTAACACATCTGTTTTAAGTTTATTGGCTTCTTCTTCTTCTTTCGCACGTACGGTATAGGTTCCGAATTTATAAATCGATTGTGGCGTTAAACCCAGGTGACCCATTACCGGAATACCAGCCGTAATAATACGTTGAACCGATTCTATAATTTCTTCTCCCCCTTCTAGTTTCACCCCATGTGCACCGGATTCTTTCATGATTCTGATGGCAGAATTCAGTGCTTCTTTAGAGTTTCCCTGGTAAGAACCGAAAGGTAAATCAACCACTACAAAAGCACGTTTAACCGCTCTGATTACAGATGCAGCATGATAAATCATCTGATCTAACGTAATAGGCAAAGTGGTTTCATGCCCAGCCATCACATTTGAAGCGGAATCGCCAACGAGTAAAACATCCAGTCCGGCATCATCTAAAATGGTTGCCATTGAATAATCATAAGCGGTTAGCATGGATATTTTTTCACCACGTTGTTTCATTTCCTGCAAAATGTGTGTGGTTATTCTTTTAATTTCTTTATGTACCGACATTGGTTTTGTTTTGGTGCCTCAAAAGTATTGTTTTTTCTTTAATTAAGCTGAAAGACCAAAGGTAAAAGACTAAAGCTATCTCAACGAGAATCATTTTTATTCAAATCAAGCATCACACCTTTTAGCGTTAGTCTTTCTGCTTTTATCTTAAACCTATTTTACTTTTTTCTTTAATTTTCAATTCATAAACGCTATCTTTGTACCCCGAAATGGAAGGGATATATTCATCTTTTTTTGCACCCAGCAAAAACAGCTTAACTGCTGAGAGAAACCCTTTTTTCAAGTCTTTTTCAACTCAAAATCCATATTGTAATTACCATGACTAACTACACCAAGTTACCTGCGATTTTATTACTGGCCGATGGCACTGTTTTTCACGGCAAAGCTGCCGGAAAAATCGGAACCACTACTGGCGAAATTTGTTTTAATACCGGGATGACAGGTTACCAGGAAATCTTTACCGACCCAAGTTATTTCGGACAGATCATGGTTACAACCAATTCGCATATTGGTAATTATGGCATCCAGAAAGAAGAAATCGAATCTGATTCGATTAAAATTGCAGGTTTAGTTTGTAAAAATTATAACATCGTTTACAGCCGTAAACAAGCCACAGAATCTATTCAGGATTATTTCCAGAATGATAATCTGGTTGCAATTTCTGATATTGATACCCGTGCCCTGGTACGTCACATCAGAGATAAAGGCGCAATGAATGCCATTATCTCATCAGAAATTACAGATCTTGATGAATTGAAACAAAAGCTTGCTGAAGTTCCTTCGATGGAAGGTTTAGAACTTTCTTCTAAAGTAAGTACAACTGAACCTTATTTCTACGGTAATCCGGAAGCAAGTTTAAAAGTGGCTGCATTGGATTTAGGGATTAAGAAAAACATTTTGCGCAGCTTCGAAAACCGCGATATTTATGTTCAGGTTTTCCCTGCAAAAACCAAGTTTGCGGAAATGGAAAAATTCAGTCCTGATGGTTATTTCATTTCAAACGGCCCCGGCGATCCCTCGGTAATGCCATATGCAGTTGAAACCATTAAAGAAATTTTAGAGGAAGATAAACCTTTATTCGGAATTTGTTTAGGTCACCAGTTATTGGCAGAAGCAAACGGTATCGGTACCATGAAAATGTTTAATGGTCACCGCGGTTTAAACCATCCGGTAAAAAACATCATCAAAAACCATTGTGAAGTTACTTCTCAAAATCACGGTTTTGGAGTGGTGCCGGATGAGGTTAGAAACTCAGATAAAGTAGAAATTACCCACATCAACTTAAACGATAAATCTATTGAAGGTATCCGTGTAAAAGGTAAAAAAGCATTTTCAGTTCAATATCACCCTGAATCTTCTCCTGGCCCACATGATTCCCGCTATTTATTCGATGATTTCGTTGATGTAATGACAGGAAAACTGGCTTGGTAATGGAGTTGTAAATTATGAGTTATGGGTTACGGGTTACAAGTTGTAGGTTATAGGTTTAATATCATAGAATGTAACGCATAATTACACGGTATAAGTTTTTATTTTATGCTTCGGCACCCAGACTTTCAACTTTGAACCTTTAACTTTCAACATTAGTAAAAATGCGAATCCAACCTGATTCGCATTTTTATTAAATCATATTTCCCATTTACTGATCAAATTCACGGTCAATTCATTTAAAGCTCCTTATCTTCGCTTATGGAAACAAACAAAGCCATTATCAGCGTTAAAAACCTGGTAAAAAAGTACGATGATTTCATTGCCGTTCAGGATTTAAGTTTTGAAGTCTATGAAAATGAAATCTTTGGTTTGCTCGGCCCTAATGGCGCAGGGAAGACCACTACACTGGAAATCATTGAGACACTACGTGATAAAACATCAGGTGAGATCATTGTAGATGGCTTGTCTGTTGATCAACATGCAAATGCGATTAAACAAATTATTGGCGTACAATTGCAGGCAGCAGGGTATTACCCAAATTTAAATCTGATTGAGCTGATTGAACTTTTTGCAGGCTTATATGGCGCTGACATTAAGCCGATGGAAATGCTGGAGAAAGTTAACCTGCAAGATAAAGCAAAGGCGAAATACAAGGCGCTATCCGGCGGACAAAAACAACGTTTCTCCATTGCCACCACGCTTATTAATCAACCCAAAATTATCTTTTTGGATGAGCCAACAACAGGTTTGGATCCGCAGGCCCGGCGAAATTTATGGGATTTAATTATTCAGATCAGAAATGCCGGAACCACAGTTGTAATCACTACACACTATATGGATGAGGCAGAACAGCTCTGCGATCGGGTAGCTTTTGTAGAACGCGGAAAAATTATTGCTGTTGACACCCCGGATAACCTGATCGATCAACTGGTTAACAGTGGCTTCGAACGGAAAAAAGAAGTTAAAAAAGCCAACCTGGAAGATGTATTTATCAGCCTTACCGGAAAAGAATGGCGGGAATAGCCCATTAGCCAAAAAAAGAATAAAAAGCTTTCAACGGTACGATTCTGTTGGGATCAATAACATAAACAAACCAGATTTACCAATAACCAGACTAAAAAGCTGGCAAATAATATAATTCATATGAATGATGGAAATTCAAGTTCTCTTTTAGGAACAGAAAGATCTACCAAAACTGTGCGGTACAGCAATACCAAAGCGACTTTAGCACTGGCAAAAGCAAGTTTCCGTTCCATTATGCGAAGCCCATCAGCGGTGGTTTTCACATTGGCTTTTCCACTCATTTTCATTTTAGTTTTCGGATTTCTTGGCGGTGGCGGTACCCGCATTGACGTAGGAATTACACTGGGATCTGATATCAACAACCCGGTGGAAACCATGCTGGAAAAGACAGGGATGATTCGTCTGGTGAAAGATAAATCAAAAGAAGAGTTTGCGAAGTTACTCGAAAAAGGAAACGTAGATGCGATGATCGATGTGCACAGAAAAGTGAATACCGCTGCTTATTCCGTTAACGTGGTTTATACATCTGCATCCCGGGATAAAGGTGGCATCTTGAAATCAGTTTTAAATAACCTATTTTATGATAAAACATTAAAGCCAACTGTTGCAGAAATTAAAGAAAGTACCATCACCGGCAGGGAATATAAAACGATCGATTTTATTTTACCAGGCCAGCTTGGATTTTCTTTATTAAGCACCGGCGTATTTGGAACAGCTTTCGTTTTTTTGAGCTTGCGCCAAACGCTGGTCATTAAACGTTTCTTCGCTACGCCAGTAAAGCGATCGAGCATTGTAATCGGTGAAGGAATTGCCAGAATAGGTTTTGCGCTCATTGGCGCTTTATTTATTATCGTTCTGGGCCACTTCTTCTTTGGTTTTACACTCGTTCATGGAGTCGTCACGGTGATTAATATGTTGCTGCTGGCCACGATGGGGATTATTGTTTTTATGGGTTTTGGCTTCATCATTTCAGGCATCGCAAAAAGCGAAAGTATGGTCCCTCCTATTTCCAATATTGTTACTTTACCACAGTTTTTATTGTCGGGAACATTCTTCTCTATTGAAGCTTTTCCAACCTGGTTACAACCCATCAGCAGGGCTTTACCGTTAACTTATTTAAATGATGCAATGCGTAAAGTAGCTTTTGAAGGAATGGGTTTATGGGATGTGAAATTCCAGATTATGATTTTGATGATCTGGGGAATTGTGATCTATGCCGTTGCAGTAAAAGTATTTAAATGGGAATAATGATACAGGCATTAACCGCCTGGTAATAATGCCTGCTCAAATCATTAACTTTTTTTAACTTTTGACTTGAAACGAATCCGGTACTTTTGTTTAATGAAAAAACTGTTGATCATTTGCGCGGCCTTATTTGTTTCTTTCAACACATTCGCACAATTCAAATTTTTATCGAATAATTCCTCTAATGAGTATGATGCAAAGCTATTTGTTGCCGATTGCAACGATGGCCATTGCGAAGGGAAAGCAACTATTGTGCTCTACGACAAAATCTCCGGAGATGATATTCAAACCTTTCACTCGCTCGACCTGGATTTCAGTTTAATAGCTAAACAAGATGCCAGGATCGGCTGGATAGATCTTGGAAAATATCAGAGTCCGCTCATTTTTGGCGACTTTAATTTTGATGGTTTTGAAGACGTTGCAATTAGAAACGGCAACAATGGAGCTTATGCCAGTCCGTCTTACGATGTTTACCTGGCTGGCAAAAACAGAAAATTTATCCTGGATCAGAACTTTACTAAACTGGCAAGTGAAAACCTTGGCATGTTTGAAGTTGACCGTAAGAAGAAACACATCAGCATCGATCAAAAAAGCGGATGTTGTTACCATAAAACAACTACTTATGCCGTTGACACTAAAAAAGGCCTGATTGAGGTAGCCTCCGTAATTGAAGATTCGAATATCGGAGACGACGTCACCGTGATTACTCAAAAATTAACCGGAGGCAGAATGCAAAAGAGCATCCAAAAATTTAAGACAAAAGATTATTACGCTGAGCAGTAAAGCTTAAAGCGCTGCTTTCACCAGGAAGGGAAGAATTTCTTTTTGGAAACTCACAAAATTCTTTCTAACGTCAGAATCACTTACTGAAGTAAATGCGAACGAAAATACGATGCTTTTACTTGCTTTCAATAAAAAGGCCAAGCCCTCTCTTCTGGCTGGATTATTCTTGAAGTTATCCAGTTCCAGATAAGCTGCCAATAATAAAGCTTCCAATTGATCTGATAAATGTTTCAGAAACTCCTGCGAATTGGCATTTTCACGAACAAAATCCCATCCGATAAATTCATTGCAAGCGGTGAACGATAGTCGGCTGGTCTTCATTACTAAAGCTTTTAAATGTTCTTCTTCAGAACCATAACTTACTTTATTGTTAATGATTTCGTGCAGATTTTGATCAAGATAATCCATCAGGATACTATCTAAAACCTGTTCTTTGCTTTCAAAATATTTATATATGGTCGCCTTCGCTATCCGGGCCTTCTTAGCAATTTCGTTAACACTGGTTTTGTGGTAACCGTATTTTCTAAAAAGTTCTTTGGCAGCCTTTTTTACTGTTTCTTTTATTTTTTCAGCTTCCATTAATTACTTACGTTTAATAGTACATTTCCTTGTAAAGAAATGTTGTAAATTTTAAGATTTTTCTCTGCCGGTGCTTTCTGTGGTGTACCATCAAGCAGAGAGAATTTAGCGCCAGAACAAGGATCAGTAGCTGTTAAGCCGCTCTCGTCAGGAACAATTGCACATTTTTTTTCAGGATTAACGGAGCTACAGCGATCAAAGGCTACGAAACTACCCAAAGGTGTTTTCACAATGATCAATCCGGCTACACCTTGATTAGGCACCAATAGTATTCCGTTTTTTGCCTGCAAACTAAATTGGGTAAGGGTAACATTATAATTAACCACTACTTCCGGCACATAGTTTTGCTCTTTTCCACAGCCGGAAAGTAAAACAAGGATAATAACCAGACTATATAGGTACCGCATTATTAAATTAGGGCCGATTTAAATTGTTTTAAGAAACGTGCGTCGTTTTCTGAGAACAAACGTAAATCCTTAATGACATACTTTAAGTTGGCAATTCTTTCCATCCCCATCCCGAAAGCAAAACCGCTGTATTTTTTGGCATCAATACCACAGTTTTCCAAAACATTTGGATCAACCATTCCACAACCTAAAATCTCTACCCAACCACTGTATTTACAAAGCTGGCAACCTGCGCCTTTACAAATGGTGCAAGAAATGTCCATTTCTGCAGATGGTTCTGTAAAAGGGAAATAAGACGGACGGAAACGCACTTTTGTACCTTCACCATATAACTCCTGGACGAAATAAAATAAGGTTTGCTTAAGATCGGCGAATGATACATTTTCATCAACATATAAGCCCTCAATTTGATGGAAAAAACAATGTGCTCTTGCAGAAATTGCTTCGTTGCGGTAAACCCTGCCTGGCATAATCGCCCTGAATGGCGGCTGCCCCTGCTCCATCATGCGCACCTGAACAGATGAGGTATGTGTTCTCAGTGCTATATCGCCTTTTTCACCACCTTTTTTGATGAAGAAAGTATCCTGCATATCTCTCGCCGGGTGCTCTTCCGGAAAGTTTAATGCAGAGAAGTTGTGCCAATCGTCTTCAATTTCTGGCCCTTCGGCAACCGTAAAACCAAGTTTAGCAAAAATTTCTACTATCTCACGGCGAACCAGGGCCAAGGGGTGACGGGAACCAATTTCAAAACCTTCACCAGGTAAGGTTAAATCCTGTTCGTTCACCGCAGTTTGCGACTGATTGCTTTCGTTCGCTTCTTTTAACGTGATGTATTTTGATTCAGCAAGTTGTTTAAATTCATTTAAAACCTTACCCAAAGATTTTTTTTCTTCAATGGAAACGGACTTAAATTCGTCGAAAATCTCTTTTATAACGCCTTTACTTCCTAAGTATTTGATACGGAACTGTTCTAATTCATCTGCTTTTTCAGTTACAAAAGCATTAATTTCTTCCGAGTATAGTGTGATCTTATCCTGCAACATGGGTTCAAATATACGGCAAAATATCGTGAAAATTTAAACTTAGCGGGTTCAAAAATTCTGTTTACCATATCGCCACAAAAGAAAATGAACTCAAAACAAAAAAAGCCACATTGACAAGGCCCCGGAAAAAATTTAGAGATAGTGGGGAGTTGAAAACTCGATGAGAACGTAAATACAATGGAGAATAAACTAAGGTGATTGTATCATAAATTTGAAATGTCATCCTGAGCCTGTCGATGGATTGTTAAAAAAAGTTCTTAACGGTATTTCGACAAACTCAAAATGACAAAGCTCAATGGAAATCAATAATTATGATACAGCTTCTATATTGCATTAAATTACGCCCAATTCTTTACCCACTTTGGTGAAAGCGGCAATCGCTTTATCCAGGTGATGTTGCTCATGTGCGGCAGAAAGCTGAACACGGATTCTGGCTTTACCTTGTGGCACAACCGGGTAGAAGAAACCAATCACATAAATGCCTTCATCCAGCATTTTAGCGGCAAAGTTTTGTGCAATCTTCGCATCATACAGCAGTACCGGAACAATTGGGTGGAAGCCTGGTTTGATATCAAATCCTGCCTCAGTCATTTTTTCACGGAAGTATTTTGTATTGCTTTCCAACTTATCTCTTAACGAAGTGGTTTCGCTCAACATATCCAATACCGCAATAGATGCACCTGCAATAGCCGGGGCCAAGGTATTTGAGAATAAATACGGACGAGAGCGTTGGCGTAACATATCGATAATTTCTTTTCTGCCGGAAGTGAAACCACCAGATGCACCACCTAAAGCCTTCCCTAAAGTACCGGTAATAATGTCAATGCGATTCATCACGTTGAAATGTTCATGCGTTCCGCGACCCGTTTTACCAATAAAACCAGAGCAATGTGATTCATCAATCATAATCAATGCCTCATATTTATCAGCTAAATCAGCTATTTTATCCAGCGGAGCAACCGATCCATCCATTGAAAAAGCACCATCCGTTACAATGATTCTATGGCGACAATCTTTCGCTGCAATTAACTGTTTTTCTAAATCTTCCATATCCGCATTTTTATAGCGGAACCGCTGTGCTTTACACAAACGAACGCCATCTATAATTGAGGCATGGTTTAATTCATCAGATATAATGGCATCCTCAGCATTGAATAATGGCTCAAAAACGCCACCGTTAGCATCAAATGCAGCAGCATATAAAATGGTATCTTCCGTACCCAGGAACTCAGATATTTTTGCTTCTAATTCTTTATGAACATCTTGAGTCCCGCAAATAAACCGAACAGATGACATGCCATAACCGTGATCATCAATTGCTTTTTTTGCAGCTTCAATTACCTTAGGATGTGAAGAAAGGCCTAAATAATTATTTGCACAAAAGTTGATCACCTCTGCGCCCCCGCTTACCTTAATATCAGCACCCTGAGGTGTAATAATGATGCGTTCGCGTTTAAACAATCCCGCGTTTTCAATTTCTTCAAGCTCTTTTTGAAGAACAGGTTGTAAAGTTTTGTACATGGCTTTTTAATGTTGATTATGCCCCAAAGTTATAAAAAACGACAATGTATTTTCTTGTAAGGGTTCATATTTAATTTCAGTTCGCCTAACCGAAAAATGAGTAATCGTAATACGACATCTTCAGTATTACAAACGAACTAAACAAAATGAATAAATCTACAAAAAACAGATAACCCACTTAAAAAGTGAATAAAACGAACTGATTATCAACACTAAACCACCTTTAACTTTGAAACAGTTTAATGCATCAGTTAGTCAGTTATCTTTTCGTTTAGTGCCATGTCAGGAAATATCAAATGGATTTTAGTGATTTTAACAACCATAATGTCGATAACAGACTCATCTGCTCAAGTAGTGAGGGGATGCAGAAGGGCAGGATTAATTTATATAACCCCTCCTGCAGGGTTATACGGATGGACAGGAGGAATATCTGAAACCTGCCCGCCAAACGCAACAAGAACTACTCAATATACTCAGTTTGTACAAAATGCTTCAGGATCTTCCTCCTGCCCTGTAGGTTTGCTAAGCCTGGGAGGCACCGGCACATCGGTAGATTACCGGCTATTAAACTGTCCAATTGATGGTTGGATTATTTTGCTCTTATTACCCGCAGCATTTGCAGGAATCTTAGTGATCAGAAGATCCCAGATAGGTTAAAATTTTAGCTGTATTTACCAAACTCAGCAAATCTCCTTATTACATTGGTTTGATAAGTCGCAATACTTTCTTTGTGTTCTCCTTCCCACCGATCTCCACCACTATAAAGTACGTACGTATACTACCTCATCGAATATTAGTATAACTGTGCTTTCTGATCAATTTCTGCCTTTAGAAGCTTTTACCTAATGCACAGCAACCATATTTTATGTCGAAAGATTGTATGATAAAATAGCATTTATAAACTTTTTATTCATCTTAACAAACTTTAACATCGAAAATCTGTATAGTCTTAAAACTTATTCGATATTTATAGCTTACTAATCATTAATATGTTAAAAATTTACGCACTCATTTTGTTTTGCGGTTTTACAAATTTTGCGTTTGCCCAGCAACAAACCGTTTCGGGCACCATACGGGATACGGGCGGACAACCGGTACCATTTGCATCTGTTTATTTAAAAAACACAACCATAGGCACCTCAGCCAATATTGATGGAAAATATATACTGAAGCTGGATAATGGAGAATATACGCTTAGTTTCAGGGCAGTGGGTTTTAAACAACAGGAAAATATAGTTAACGTAAAAGGTAATATGACTTTAGACGTTAAATTATCTTCTGAAAGTTATACACTGGATAATGTAACCATTAAAGCAAATGCGGAGGACCCTGCGTTTGCAATCATTAGGAAGGCGATATCAATGAGAAAAGGACACCTCAATGAGGTTAATGAATTTTCTGCTGATGTCTATATTAAAGGTGTTCAGCGGCTAAAGGGTGCGCCGAAAAAATTCATGGGAAGAGACATCAAAAAGGTGATGGATTTAGATACCAACAGAAAAGGAATTATCTATCTTTCGGAGTCTCAGAGCAAATTTAATTTCCGACGTCCCAATGATGTTCATGAAGAAATGATCTCTTCAAAAGTTGCCGGCACAAATAGCGCATTCAGTTTTAACAAGGCCTCCGATTTAATTATCAACTTTTATGATAATTATCTTCTGGAAAATAAGTTGAGTACCAGGGGTTTCATCTCACCAATTGCTGATAACGCATTATTTTACTATAAATATAAATTACTGGGTGAGACCAATGAAAACGGTGTACTGATCCACAAAATTGAAGTTATCCCAAGGCGTACTTACGACCCTGCTTTCAGGGGAATAATTTACATCATTGATGAAAGCTGGAGAATTTATAATACCGATTTATACTTAACAAAAAGTGCAGGTATCAATTTTATTGATACCCTGAATATTAATCAGCAATTCACCAGGGTTAACGAGGTTTATATGCCAACCAGTGTCAACTTTCAATTTAATGGCAATGTGCTTGGCTTTAAATTCGCGGGTTATTTTGTTGGTATTTACAGCAATTACAACCTGAATCCTAAATTCCCTAAAAACTTTTTTAATGGAGAAATCCTGAAGGTTACCAAAATGGTTAATAAGAAGGATTCTCTTTATTGGAGCAACAATCGCCCCATACCCTTAACGCCGGATGAAAAGCTGAATTATATTAAAAAAGACAGTATAGCAAAGCTTAAAGAATCTAAAAAATACCTCGATTCACTTGAGCGAGACAATAATAATTTTAGCGTCGGGAAGCTATTGCTGCAAGGCTATAGCATCAATGATCGATATGACAAGGAATATTATTCATTTGATGCCATCCGAAGATCTATTTTCTATAATACCGTAGAAGGACTTGTGCTCCGGTATGGCGTAACGTATCGAAAAGAGCTGGGGAACAATGCTTCTTATAACATCAGGCCGGAAGTGAGATATGGATTTGCCAATAAAAAATTAACAGGTAGTTTAACTGGAAATTATTTTTATGACCCAACAAAAAGGGCTAGTGTAGGTGCTTCATTTGGAAATGGCATTTTCGATATGAATAACTTAGGATCTATGACTCCTTTTGGGAACACGGTTAACTCTTTGCTTTATGAAAAGAATTTCCCGAAATATTACGAGAAAAGTTTTGTTAATATCAATACCAGCAGAGAGCTAAGCACTGGTCTTCAAGCTAATTTGGCCGTGGATTACAGCAGAAATCATTATTTAACGAATAGTACAGATTTTAAATTCTTTGATAACAAGGAACGTGAATTCACCTCTAATAACCCATTCAGTCCGGATTTGGAAACCCCTTTATTTCCAACCTATACCTCGGTAAGTGCAACCGCAAGTTTAACTTATATCATCGGACAGCAGTACATTACCAGGCCTGACGGTAAATTTTATACCGAATCGAAATTTCCAAAAATTACCGTACTCTATAAAAAAGGATTTAATGGTGTTCTGGGAAGTGATATCGATTACGACTTTGTAAAAGTAGAAGTTCAACAAGATAGAATTGGATTGGGCCTGTGGGGCTATACCTCATTTATGGCTGGTGCAGGTATGTTTTTAAACAACAGTAAAATGTATTTCCCAGAGTACAAACATTTCTCAGGTAACATTTCAACCATTTTCCCACCTAATATCAGAAAATTTCAATTCCTGGATTTTTATCAGTTCAGCACCAACAAAGAATATTTCGAGGCACACCTTGAGCATAATTTTGCCGGCTTCTTTACCAACAAAATCCCATTACTGCGTAAATTAAAATTACAGGAATTTGTAGGTGGAAATTACCTTACCCAACCTGACAAGAAAAATTATAAGGAATTTTACTTCGGATTGGAACGTTTGATTTTGAGAGCAAGCTATGGCTTTTCCTATGATGGGAACCACAAAATTAATCAGGGTTTCAGAATTAGCTACGGATTTTAATATCATCCGCTTGTTGCAATGATCCTTACTGTAAGTATTCTTTATGAAAATTAAACCGTTAATCTGAATACTAAAATTAACCCCTCATTAAATTAAAATTCTTACTATATTTCGTGACGAAGATTTGACATACCGAATGAGATTATTTTTAAAGCTGCTCTTACTGGCTTTTTTAGGGGGAATTAATGCGCAGGCACAACAATTATTTACGTTAACAGGTAAAGTTACAGATGGAAAAGGTATTCCTGTTCCTTTTGTAACCATCTACGTTAATACCACAACAAAAGGTACTTCATCTAATATAGAAGGAAATTATAAGTTAAACCTTCCGCCAGGTAAAACCGATCTGCTTTTTACTGCCGTAGGTTTTGAATCCAAGCTATTAAGCACTACTTTATTTGATCACAAATCACTGAACATCGAACTCACTTCAAAGGTTTTCACTTTAAATGATGTAGTGATAGGACGCAATAATAAGGAGCAGGATACTGCGGATGAAATTATCAGAAAAGCCATTAAAAACAGAGAAATCTATCTCAATGAAGTTGAAGCTTTTACCTGCGATGTTTATACCAAAGGCGTGCAGAAACTACTTTCCTCACCCAAGAAGTTTTTTGGCCGGGATGTTAGTAAAATTTTAGACTTAAATGATAAGGGACAAGGCATTATTTACCTTTCTGAAACGGTATCGAAGCTGGATTTTCAGCGGGAAAATAAAATTAAAGAAGTAATGGTCTCTTCAAAAGTGGCCGGTAACGATAACGGATTCAGTTTCAATAAGGCCTCAGACCTAACTATTAATTTTTATAGAAATGTAGTACTGGAAGATAAACTGAATGTGAGGGGCTTTATTTCTCCCATTGCGGATAATGCTTTTTCATATTACCGTTTTAAATTACTGGGCACCAATAAGGATGAAGACGGGCAAACCATTAGTAAAATAGAAGTTAAGCCCAAAAGGATCAGCGATCCGGCATTTACAGGAGAAATTTATATTTCAAATAGCAGCTGGCGGTTAAATTCAGTAAATTTATATCTGACTAAAAAATCAGGAATTGAATTTATAGATACCTTAAACATCAAACAACAACTGGTTTTAATCAATAAAATAGCCGTTCCATCATCCGTTCAGTTTGATATAAAAGGCAAAGTACTTGGTTTTAAGTTTTCGGGTTATGCTGTGGGTGTTTATAAAAACTATAATGTAGAACCTGCGTTTAATAAACGTTTTTTCAGCAATGAAATCTTGCGGATAAATGCCTCTTCTAATAAAAAAGATTCCTTATACTGGGTCAAATCCAGGCCTGTACCCCTTACCTTTGAAGAAACCGAAAATTATACAAAAAAGGATAGCGTAAGCCGGCTGAAATCATCTAAAAAATACCTTGATTCAGTTGATAACGTCAAAAATAAGTTCAATCTCACCCAAATACTAATTACGCCTTACGTATATTACCATAGTTATAATAAAAAGAGCATTACTTACGATCCAATTTTTAAAAGCGTCTTCTACAATACTATCGAAGGGGTAGCTTTAAGATATGCTGTTTCACTGAAGCAGGGCTTTAACGATGGTCGCTACTACTCTGTAAGGCCAGAAGTGCGTTATGGTTTTGGCAACAGGCATTTTAATGGAAATATCCAGGCAAAATATTTTTATGACCCCATTAAAAATGGAATGATCACTTTTGGTTTCGGAACAGAGGTAGCAAACTTAAACTCGCTGAGGCAAACGAATCTTTTTCGCAACAGCATTAACGCATTGGTATTTGGACGAAACATCTCCAAATTTTACGAGAGGCGCTATTTAAATATCCAGGCGAGCAGAGAATTTGCGCCAAGCTTTGAGCTAAAGGTTACGGCAGACTATGCCGAACGCGAGGCGCTGTTAAATTCAAGTTTTCTAACATTTGGTAAAACAAATGAGTTTACCGCGAATGATCCTTTTAAACCATTGGATAATCAAAGTCTTCTTTTCCCGAAACATACCGGCTTTATCATTAGCGGAACGCTGGCCTACTCTATTGCACAAAAATATATTACCCGGCCAGATGGACGTTTTTATATAGAAAGCAAATATCCCCGCCTGGAAATTACCTATAGAAAAGGGATACCGAATTTCTTCAATTCTGATGTCAATTACGATTTCCTATCTGCCGAAATATTCCAGAAGGATGTTCATTTCCTGCTATTGGGAAAATCCTCTTTTCTTATCGGCGCCGGAAAATTTTTAAACGCAAAACAATTATATTATCCAGACTGGAAACACTTCAGGGCAAACCAGTCTTTAATTTTCGATGCGGATGTACGGAACTTTCATTTTCTGGATTTTTATTTATTCAGCACAACCAAGCAATATTTTGAAGCACATTATCAACATAATTTTGGATCTTTCTTCATTAGTAAAATACCGCTTCTGCGGAGATTGAAAGTCGAGGAAATTATTGGCGGTGCCTACCTTACCTCACCTGAAAAAAGAAACTACAGTGAATTTTATTTTGGCTTTAAAAGACTAAATTTCAGAATTGATTATGGCTATGCTTTCGATTCGAATAAAAGAATACAAAAAGGTTTTAAATTATCTTATGAATTTTAACAGTTGATTGATCAGCTGCTGCTGACTGGAACAATAACATTTATATAGATTCCGCTCTATTCAACCGCTAATGCGGAACTAAAATAGCTGAGGCTCTTTTAAGCTTCAGGATTATTCTTTATCTTTGCCCCGCTTTAAACGCCGTTTGCAACGGTATCAACAGCATTATGAAAAGATATCAAACCATACTTTACTATTGCTATAGTCACATAGCAGATGCAGAACAATTCGCTGCAGATCACCTTAAATTTTGTAAATCTTTAGACCTGGTTGGTCGCATTATCGTTGCCGATGAAGGTTTAAACGGAACCGTTTCGGGCTCCCCCGAATCTTGTGAGGCGTATATGAAAGCCATCCACGCTGATGAGCGTTTCGCGAAAACAGAGTTTAAGATTGATGAAGTAGAAGAACCATCTTTCTTAAAGATGCATTGCCGCTACAAATCTGAAATTGTTCACTCGGGCTTGCGAGACACTTCTATCATTAATCCAAATGAAAAAACCGGTAAACACCTGGAGCCTGTAGATTTCATGGCCATGAAGGATGATGAAGATGTAGTCATTTTGGATGTGCGTTCAAACTATGAACACAATCTTGGAAAATTTAAAAATGCCATTACACTGGATATCG
>Ga0308159_1000489_pt1 | contig 89866 bp, 71 predicted proteins | sample PhyCR1_FD_201040 | JGI IMG/M metagenome (GOLD analysis project Ga0308159, IMG submission 201040) | Phyllosphere microbial communities from UC Gill Tract Community Farm, Albany, California, United States - DLSLC.R1 | ecosystem: Host-associated > Plants > Phyllosphere > Unclassified | place: USA...
GCTCCGCGTGGGCATGCATCCTGTGACGCTCCGCGTCACCAACGGCGGACGCAGAGCGTCTGGAGCTGCGTTACCACGCAGAGCGTGGGAACGATCAATCAATCTGGAATCTGCTACAGGAAACTGATCATGCCCACGCTCCGCGTGGGCATGCATCCTGTGACGCTCTGCGTCACCAACGGCAGACGCAGAGCGTCTGGAGCTGCGTTACCACGCAAAGCGTGGGAACGATCAATCAATCTGGAATCCGCTACAGGAAACTGATCGTGCCCATGCTCCGCGTGGGCATGCATCCTGTGACGCTCCGCGTCACCAACAGCAGACGCAGAGCGTCTGGAGCTGCGTTACCACGCAGAGCGTGGGAACGATCAATCAATCTGGAATCCGCTACAGGAAACTGATCGTGCCCACGCTCCGCGTGGGCATGCATCCTGTGACGCTCCGCGTCACCAACGGCGGACGCAGAGCGTCTGGAGCTGCGTTACCACGCAGAGCGTGGGAACGATCAAACGCGAGGCCGCCCGGTTTGCATGATCAGAACAGCCAACTGGCCTTCAAGCCGCCACTGAAGCCATGACTGTCCCCACCGCCATTGGCACCCACTTCTGCACCCACACTCAACGCGCCAAGGCTGGCCATGACGTTGACGCCGCCGGTGAACTGATCGCGGTTGTCGAAGGCTGCGCGCTGCTCGACGTCCAGCCCAAGCAGGTGCCCTTGACTGTCGACCTGATGATTGCCCAGCACATGCTCGTAACCCACTTGCGCGCCCGGCGTCAGTTGCCAGCTGCCCAGCGCTATCGGGGTGAGTGATGCATTCAGGTTGGCGACCGCACTGCGGCGGGTTTCATTGATGCCGTCGACGTCCAGTGCCAGCTCGCTGCCCTTCTCCCTGAAGCCCGAGAGGTCCAGGTGACTGACGCGCAGGCCAAGGCTGGGTTCCAGCACCACGCTGCTCATAGGCAGGCGATAACCCAGCGCCAGCGTTGCGCCCGCCAAAGTGCCATGGCTGTCGCCCTTGGCCGTGCCCAGTCCGCCGCCGATATCACGCTTGCTGTCGTAGTCGAACCAGCCGCCGCTGGCATTGGCGTCGACAAACAGGCCGCGTTCCAGGCCATCCGGTGCGAAGCGTGCGCCAAGGTTGAGGAAGGTCAGGTCGGTATCCGCCTCGCCACCCGCCGAACCGACAGTACCGCGACTGTAACCAAAGCCGACGCGACCACTGAGTTGTTCAGAGAAGCGCTGGGTCAGGCCGATCATCATGCCCTGGCTGTGTTCGTTGCTGCTGGCGGCGTGCGACGAGCCGTCGGTGCCGAGATACCCCGCCAGCGCCGTGCTCCACAGGCGAGACTGACCGACCTTGAGGTCGGTGCCACTGGCGTAAGGCGCGGCCGCCTGTTCGATCATCGCGTCCTGACGCAGCAGATAGCTGCCAGCGTCGGCATGCAGTTGACCACCGACCGTGGCCTCCACGCCACCGAGGGTGCCGGCATCGATGGCCGATTGCAGGTAGTAGTTGTAGGCGCTGTAGGTGCCTGACAACCCGGTGTTCTGCAACTGCTGTAACAACCCCGCTCCGGCGGCCGCGTTACCGGTCAACCCCACTTGGCCCGGCAGGCTGTTGTAGAACACCATCTTGCCGCGCAGCACGTAAATGGTCTCCTGCGACAGACCCAGACCCTGCTTGAGGTAGTTGTCCATGCTGCCGTATTCGGCGGTCACCTCATCCAGACCGGCCTGCAGATAACTGGCCTGCACGCCAAGCAACGGCCCGTAGACAGCGGCCATGCTCGCCGGCATGGCGGCAAGTGTCGCCGCCACACGGGCAGCGGTGTAGTCATTGGTCGCCAGGTAATTGTTCATGATCGTGCCGCTGTCGACACCCGCAATACTCAACAACACCGCAGCGGTCCAGCCAGTACGGTCCTTGCCGGCGGTGCAATGGAACAGTGCAGCACCATCGGCAGAAGCCAGCTCATTGAACAGCGTATTGAACTGGCTGCGCATACCGGCATCGCTGACGAAGGAACGGTTCGCGCCTTCCATCATGGCAATCGCGTCGGCGGCGCTACTGACCGAAATGCTGGTGATGTTCGAAGCCGAGCTGCCGCTACCGATGATGTCGATGTTGCTGTAGGTCGCCCCCGTCAGCATCGTATCTGGCGTGGCGGCGATTTCGCTTGGGGTGCGCAGGTCGTACACGGCGGTAATGCCCAGGCCATTCAGCGTCGCCAGATCCGCCGCCGAAGGCGTCAGGGCGTTGGAGCGGTAAAACACCCCCGAACGCATGGTGCCGTCGTTGGCAGTCGAATACGCGGTGGTGGTGCCCGCGATATCCCGGAAGTTATCGATACCAGTCAATCGCGGGGTATCGAGTGCGGCGGTCTCGGCGGCGTGGGCAGCGGCGATGGACAGGCTCAGAACGGACAGCGAACACAGAAGACGTTGAAACACGATACAGCCTCATGGAAAAGCATTGGGGCTGCCCACTATCTGTGTCGAATTGAGACCGAATATTACAGTTTTCCGAGGAATGAAAATCCCTGCGCGATCTGTCCGCAGGATGCGTTATTTGTCCATGCACCCCTTGAAAACCGACCGTTCAGCACCTGCCGCAGGCTCCCAGCCAGCGCTGCCTAAGCTTGACCTGCCGGAAACGGTTTCCGGCCATAACAAGGAACGTGCGATATGACCTCTTCAAAGCTCGGCCCATCGGTCTTTCTGCTCAGTCTGGCGTGGTGCTCCAGCGCCTCGGCTTATGAACCGCCGCCAGTGCCTGCGTCCGCCACAACGCTCGACGATCAGCAGATTCGCAGCACGATGATGAACAAGAAACTGTACGGAACCACGCGCAAAGGCGATTACCCTTACGCGATTACCTTTTCGGCAGATGGGACGGACGTGTTTCTGATGTCCGGCAGCCCGCCGGAAAAAGAAAGCTGGACGCTCACCAATGGTGTGGTCTGCGTGATACCGAAGGATTACCCGAAAGAATGCAGCCAGGTGAAGACCGCCAACAACGAGTACTGGTTCGTCGATCCCGCAACCAAAAAGGTCAACGCGCACCTGAGATTGAAGCAGTGACTTGAGGCTGTGACCGGGGCGGCGAGGTCCATTCAGGTCAGTGGCCCGGCATGCCCGGAACTCAGCGATGCAGTGCCCCGGACGTCTGAAAACACTTTCGCGTTTTTTCATATCTGCGCCGCTTTCGCATTTCAGGGCGACACATCTTGAATCAAGGGTCCCGTTGATTCGCTCAGGATGATAGTTTGCGAATCTTTCTGATCGTCTGATCAGCTATTTCTCAAAAACTGCCTGCAAAGGAATGCCCCAGCAATGGACTTTTCACTCAAGAAGCTCGCTGCCGCCACTCTGGTTTTCGCCAGCCTCTGTGCCTTCACTGCCCCTGCATCTGCCAACATCAGCGCTCAGCAGAGCGCGCAGATTCTAAGCACCCTCGATGACGCCTCGGTCAGCGATTTCAGGGAATTCCTGAGCCGAGTAGCAAAGAGCGATGTCGCGAAAACCGCTGACCTCTCCCCGGCCATCAATGCCTTCCTCGGCAACAAGACGTTAACGGCAGAGCAGCAGAACGAGATCCATCGCTTGCTCGGCCTGTATGCGCGGGTGAAATACGGCAGCGCGGCCACCGAAACCCTGCGCGAGCTGGTGGAGATCCCGACGGTTCGCGTGGACGGCGTGGCCCAGCACGAGAATCCTCAGTTCATCAAGATCGCCGAGAAGATCAAAAGCCTTGCGCAGTCGTTCAATCTGAACTTCCGCAACATCGACAACCGCGTGTACGAGATCTCGCTGGAAGGCAGCGGCAAGGAACTGGTCGGCATCCATGCTCACGCCGATGTGGTGCCCGTGACGCCGGAAAACTGGGTGCTGGAGGATGGCACCCGACTGGACCCGTTCAAGGTCACGCTGATTGGCGACCGCATGTACGGTCGCGGCACCGAGGATGACAAGAACGGCATCGTGGTGGCGCTGTACGCCATGAAAGTGATCAAGGAGGAGAAGCTGCCGCTGGCCAGAAACTTCAAGCTGCTGATCGACACCACCGAGGAAACCGCCGGTGACGCGATCCCCTACTACTTCGAGCGCAACCCGACCCCGGAATACAATCTCGCGCTGGATGGCAGCTACCCGGTGGTGATCGCCGAAAAGGGCTACGGCACGGTCATGGCCAGTTTCCCTCGACGTCAGGCTGAAGGCACGGGCGCGGAAATCACCTCGATGACCGGCGGCATGGCCACCAACCAGATTCCCTCGCGTTCGGTCGCCATCCTCGTCACCGACAAGCCCGCCGAACTGGCGGCCGCGCTGCAAAAAGCCGGAGCTGAGTATGCCCAGCACAATGGCGGCGACTTCAAGATCAGCGCCACGGTCGACGGCAAAAACGTCAACCTCACCGTGACCGGCGTTTCCGCCCACTCATCCGAGCCGGAGTCTGGGGTCAACCCGGTGGCCCGGATGCTGGACTTCATCAACAGCCTGGACGGCAAGGTCGCGCTCAAGCACAACCCGATCACCGACGCCGCTCGTTACGCCTCGGACAACTGGGGGCTGGATTACCTGGGCAGCAAACTGGGCGTCGGCTTTGCCGATGAGTTCATGGGCCCGCTGACGGCCTCGCTGACCTACGTGGCCATGGACGACAAAGCCTTCAAACTCGCGGTCAACCTGCGTGTACCCAAGGGTAAATCCCCCGAAACACTCAAATCGGAAATCGCCGGCAAGCTCGATGCCTGGACGCAGAAGAGCCACATCAAACCTGCGTTCGACTACTCCATCGCCGAGCCGATGTACCGCAACCCCGAAGGTGAATGGGTCAAGTCGCTGCTCGCGGTCGCCACCGAAAACCTCGGTATGGAACACAAGTTCGGCACCTCCGCCGGCGCGACCTCGGTCCACGAACTGCCTAACGGCGTCCAGTTCGGCCTGGCCAAGCCCGACGTCAAATACACCGGCCACACCGACAGCGAATTCAAGACCACCGAGCAATTTCTGATGGATCTGCAGATCGTCACCGAAATGATGGGACGCATCGGCCAACTGCCAAAACTCTGACCGCCCTGCCCGGACCCGCCAGAGTGGCGGGTTCGGTTTTATCCGCGCCAGATACCGCGTGTTTCACACCGTGGAAGCTATTTTCCTGAACCTGAAATGGCGCGCGTCCCACAGGAGGTGTTGGAAGTGATCCACGCCCCTGTGACGACGTAACCCTTCAGTTGAGCTAACTGCGCTATGTTCGCCAGCGCACAGACGAACCCACCTTCAAATAGACACACTGACGCTGGAAAGCTACGTCCTATAAGGCGCTGCTCGGCGCTGGCGCGCGACGCCTGCGCACTCTCAAAACGCGCGCAATCACTACGGTGCGTTTCAGGCTCAGGACCTTATGAACAGCATATGGACACGCGTACGGAGGGTGGTTGCTCGCTCGTCCGGGCTTTACCGAACCGGTTCGTTTTCCCAACCCCGATTCGAATATGAGCCGATTCTGCGCTCTGAGCTGTTCAGCGCCGATCAGATGGCCAGCCACGGCATCGCTCTGGCCGGGCAGCATCAGCTGACGGCCCTGTCCGCTCGGGATTCGATGCTGAGCAGGCTGGACGACAACGAGGCGCTGCTCAAGCTCAGCTGCACGGCACTCACCGAGGCGCAGCTGTCCAGCCGGCGTGTCACCCCGGCCGCCGAGTGGCTGCTGGACAATTATTTCCTGATCGAAGACCACATCCGCACCGCCAGAACTCACCTGCCCAAGGGCTATAGCCGTGAGCTGCCGCGCCTGGTCAACGGCCCGTCGGCAGGGCTGCCCCGGGTCTACGACATTGCGCTGGAGACCATTTCCCATGGCGACGGGCGCGTCGACGAACAGAGTCTGAGCAGCTTCATCCTTTCCTACCAGACGGTGATGCCGCTGGCGCTCGGCGAGCTGTGGGCGATCCCGATCATGTTGCGGCTGGCGTTGATCGAAAACCTGCGAAGGGTGGCGTCACGGGTGATGGCCAACGCCGATGATCGCAACCTCGCCGATGATTGGGCCGAGCGTCTGATCGAGACCTCTGAGCGGGATATCAAAAGCGTCGTGCTGACAGTGGCCGACATGCCCCGCTCCACCCCGCCGATGACCGCCGCGTTCGTGGCCGAATTCACCCGCCGCTTGCAGGGCCAGAGTGCAGCGCTTGCGTTGCCCCTCAACTGGATAGAGCAGATGCTCGGCGAAACCGGCTCCAGCACCGAACGCCAGGTTCAACTCGACGCACAGCAACAGGCTGCCGATCAGGTTTCCATCAGCAACAGTATTGGCAGCCTGAGGCTGCTGTCCGCCACCGACTGGCGCGAGTTCGTCGAGTCGATGAGCCACGTCGAACAGATCCTCAGTGAAGCCCCGGCAGCGGTCTATCGAACGATGGATTTCGGCACCCGAGACAGTTATCGGCACGTGGTCGAGCGTCTGGCGCGGCGCAGCCCGCAGCAGTCGGAAATCCAGGTAGCGCGGATTGCGATCAACCTCGCCACTGCCCAGACCGCCTCGGTCTCCTGCGAGCTGCTGGCGCATCACGTCGGGTATTACCTGATCGGCGCCGGGCTGCCCGCGCTGGAGCAGCGCCTCAAAGCCCGGGTCCCGATTCATGAGCGCTGGAAACGCCTGCTGCAACGCTCGCCCCTGATGTTTTACCTGGCGCCGGTGTCGCTGCTGACATTCATATTCGCCTGGCCATTGATGGCGTCCGCACACCGCGACTCCATGCCGGATCTGGCACTGCTGGTGCTGGCGGTACCCTGCCTGATCATGACCAGCCGCCTGGCGATCAGCCTGATCAATTGGCTGGTCACCTTCAGCCTGTTGCCGTCGGTCCTGCCGAAAATGGACTACGACCACGGCATTCCTGACGTCGCGCGCACGTTGGTGGTCATCCCTACGCTGATCGCCAACCTTGCCGATGTCGAGGAGTTGGTCGAAGGCCTTGAAGTGCGCTTTCTTGCCAACCGCGATCACAACCTGTATTTCGCTTTGCTCAGCGATCTGCTGGATGCCCCGCAAGAATGCCTGCCGCAAGACGCCGAACTGATTACCCAGGCATCACGTGCAATCACCCTGCTCAACCGCAAATACGCGGACGGCCTCGACGACCGTTTTTTCCTGCTGCATCGACCGCGCCGCTGGAACGCAGGCGAACGGGTGTGGATGGGGCATGAGCGCAAACGCGGCAAGCTGATCGAGCTGAACGCCCTGTTTCGCGGCAGTGGACGCGAGCGCTTCAACGCCATCGTCGGCGACATCACCCCGTTGCAGAGTGTCCGTTACGTGATCACGCTGGACACCGACACCCTGCTGCCGCGTGATGCCGCTCGTCACTGCGTGGCGGCCATGATGCACCCGTTGAACCGCCCGGTTTTCGACGCCATGGGTGAGCAGATCGTGGCGGGTTACGCAGTGCTGCAGCCACGGGTCAGCATCAGCCTGACCAGCGTCACGCGCTCGGCCTATGCGCGACTGTTCGGCAGTGACGCCGGTGTCGACCCTTACACCCGGGCGGTGTCAGACGTTTACCAGGACCTGTTCCAGCAAGGCTCGTTCATCGGCAAGGGCATCTACGACGTGGATGCATTCACCCGCGCGCTGGAAGGTTGCCTGCCGGACAACCAGATCCTGAGCCACGACCTGATCGAGGGTTGCTACGCGCGCTCCGGTTTATTGAGCGATGTGCAGCTCTACGAGCAGTACCCCTCGCGTTACGGCGCGGACGTCAAACGCCGCCATCGCTGGATTCGTGGCGACTGGCAGTTGCTGCCGTGGGTTTCACCGTTGACGCGCAACGCCAGCGGCGAATGGGCACGCAACCGGCTCAGTGTCATGGCACGCTGGAAGATTCTCGACAACCTGCGGCGCAGCCTCGAACCGCTGGCCATATCGCTGATGTTCGGCTGGGCCTGGTTCACCAGCAGCGAGCCCTTGGGCTGGACGCTGACCGTTATCGGGCTGCTGGTGATTCAACCCCTGCTGCGCGGCGTGACCGAGGTGATGCAGCCGCCCGCCGCCGTGCCCTATCGCCAGCATCTTCTGGTACTGCTGGGCGACCTGGGGCAGGACCTTGCGCGCGCCGGTCTGTCGCTGGTGTGGCTGCCGTTCGAGATGTTCTACAGCACCGATGCGATCCTGCGTTCGCTATGGCGACTGGGTTTCAGCCGACGCCTGCTGTTGCAGTGGCAACCGTCGCGGGAAGTCGAACGTATCACCGAAAACCGCCTCCCGGGGTTCTACCGACTGATGTGGATTGCCCCCGCCCTGGCGATGATTTCACTCGTAGTGCTTTTGAGCGAACCACTGACACTGGCGATTGCCAGCCCGCTGTTGCTGGCGTGGCTTGCAGCGCCCTGGGCGGCCTGGCGCCTCAGTTCGCCACCCGCAGAATCCGTGTTCAAACCGTCGGCAGAGGAGCTGCGATTCCTGCGTGTGCTGGCGCGCAAGACCTGGGCCTTCTTCGACCACTACGTGGGGCCGCAGGACAACTGGCTGCCGCCCGACAATGTGCAGGAAGAGCCGAAACCGGCCATCGCCCATCGCACCTCGCCCACCAATATGGGCATGTCGCTGCTTGCGCATCTGGCCGCACATGACTTCGGTTACCTGAGCGGCGAACGGCTGCTGATCCGCCTTGGTGCATCGCTGGACAGCATGAACGGCCTGCAACGGCACCGTCAGCACTTCTACAACTGGTACGACACGCAGACACGCGAACCGCTGCGGCCGCAGTACATCTCGACTGTCGACAGCGGCAACCTGGCGGGCCTGTTACTGACGTTGCGCGCGGGGCTGGCACAACTCGCCGACGCGCCGATGTTTGGCCTGAGCATCATCAACGGCCTGCGCGACACCCTCGACACGCTGATCGCGGCCCAGAGCGCGAGCGGCACGGATGAATATTCACTGGATCAACTGCGCAAAGGCCTTGAACGCGCCTCGCAGACGCCGGACGCGGACACCCTGGCGGACTTGCTGCACACCGCTCGCGCCATGGTGTCAGGCGCACACCTGGGCAGCGATGAAGAAAGCACCTACTGGCGTGAGGCGTTCACCCGCCAGTGCGTCGACTGGACTGAAGAACTGCAGCGCTATCGACTGCCCACACCGCTGGCAGGCGTTTTCGCCGCACCTTGCACGTTGCGCCAACTGGCGTGCCTGAACGCTGCCGATTGGGATGCCGGACACCGTGACGACGTCGAGCGGGTTCGCGGTCTCGCCGGTGAACGACTCGAAAACCTGGATCGGCTGGCCGCACTGGCGAATTCGATGGCGCAGATGGATTTCTCGCTGCTGTACGACAGCCAGCGCGACCTGTTCGTCATCGGCTACAACGCCGAGGAACGTCGTCTCGACAGCGGCTATTACGACCTGCTGGCGTCTGAAGTGCGGCTGACCAACTTCGTGGTCATCGCCCAGGGTCAAATCCCCCAACGTGCGTGGTTCACCCTCGGCAGGTTGCTGGGGGAAAACGCCGGGGTGCCGACGCTGCTTTCCTGGTCCGGCTCGATGTTCGAATACCTGATGCCCATGCTGGTGATGCCCAACTACGACGGCAGCCTGCTGGACCAGACCTGCCGCGCGGCCGTGGCGGTGCAGATCGAACACGGCAACGCCCTGGGCATTCCGTGGGGCGTGTCAGAGTCGGGGTATTACACCCTCGATGCGCATTTCAATTATCAATATCGCGCGTTCGGGGTTCAGGGTCTGGGTCTCAAACGCGGGCTGAGCGACGACGTGGTGATCGCCCCCTACGCCAGCGCACTGGCCTTGATGATTGACGCCGACGCGGCCTGCAAGAACCTGCAACGTCTGGCCTTGCAAGGCTCATCGGGGCGCTTCGGCCTGTATGAAGCGGTGGATTACACCGAAGCGCGCTTGCCACGGGGACAGCCGTTCGCGGTGGTGCAGTCGTTCATGGCCCACCATCAGGGCATGAGCCTGCTGGCCTTGACCAGCCTGTTGCTCGATCAGCCCATGCAGCGACGCTTCGAGACTGACCCGGCGCTGCAATCGGCGCTGCTCTTGCTACAGGAGCGCGTGCCCAAGGCCGCTGCGCCGTATCTGCAGACCGCGCAATCGCCGGTGCGTGGCGATGCCGGACAGGATCCGGGCCTTCGAGTATTTGCCGATCCGGGCCGCAAACGCCCCGCCGTGCAGTTGCTGTCCAACGGTCGCTACCACGTGATGTTAACCAGCGGCGGCGGCGGTTACAGTCGCCGCAACGACATGGCGGTCACCCGTTGGCAGGAAGACACGACCCAGGATAACTGGGGCATGTTCTGCTATCTGCGCGATGTCGAGAGCGCGACGGTCTGGTCAGCTGCGCATCAACCCACGCTGCATCAACCTGAAAGCCACGAAGCCATTTCAGCGACTCTCGCGCCGAGTTCAGGGCGCGCAATCTGGATTTCGATACCCACCTGGAAATTGTCGTGTCGCCCGAGGACGACATCGAGTTGCGCCGCTTGCACGTCACCAACCGCGCGTCGTCGACCAAGACGCTGGAGATCACCACCTACGCTGAAGTGGTGCTGACCTCGCCGAGCAACGACGCCATGCACCCGGCCTTCAGCAAGCTTTTCGTGCAGACCGAACTGTTGCCATCGTTGTCCTCATTCCCAGACGCTGAGCTTTGAGCACGCCGTCGATGAATAGCGATTGACCCCCAGTGCGCGGGCGCAGGGGAGTACCCTGACCCGGCACGCCTCTCCTTCACCACGGTGCTTCGCCATGCATGCCCCACCCCAACCCAGCCACAATCATCTGCTTGCGGCGCTTCCGGCCGACGACCTCAAGCGCCTTGCCCCCCATCTGGAGCAGGTGTCCCTGGCGTTGGGCGACGTGCTCTATGAGCCGGGCGACACGTTGCGGCACGTGTACTTCCCGACCGATGCGATCGTGTCCCTGTTACACGTCACGGAAAACGGCTCGTCCGCCGAAATCGCCGTGGTCGGAAACGAGGGCCTGATCGGCATCGCGCTGTTCATGGGCGGCGAAAGCACCTCCAGTCGTGCGGTGGTGCAAAGCGCCGGTTTCGCCTTCCGTCTGCCGGGTGAGAGGTTGAAAAAGGAGTTCAACCGCCATGGCGATCTGCTGCTGCTGATGTTGCGTTACACCCAGGCGCTGATCACCCAGATGTCACAGACCGCCCTCTGCAACCGCCACCACTCCATCGATCAGCAATTGTGCCGCTGGCTGCTGCTGTCGCTGGACCGGTTGCACGGCAACCACCTGAACATGACCCAGGAATTGATCGCCAACATGCTCGGGGTGCGGCGCGAAGGCGTGACCGAAGCAGCGGGCAAACTCCAGCGCCAGGGCGTCATCGAATACAGCCGCGGCCAGATCACCGTGCTGGATCGTCCACGCCTCGAACGCTTGAGTTGCGAGTGCTATCTGGTCAAGACTGAAACCGATCGCCTGCTGCACTACACGCGGCGTCAGGACGAATAGGGTTTACCCGGCGCACTCTCGACAATTGCCGACAGACGTAGGGTCACTACCTGCGAATCTTGCAAAATTAACCTGCAAAGCCGGCATATCGCAGGCTGCCGCCCGGCATTTCGTCCGCCCATAATGGCCTCACAACAACAAACGGGGTTCACCCTGAGGCCAGCAAGCGATGTACAAAGACCATATTGTCAAAGCTCGTTTCACCGACAGCGTCGTGATGATGGGCGCCATCGCCGCAGTCATTTTCAGCATCACGCTGATCTGCGGCGTCGGAGACAGTCGACTTTCAAACCTGATGGGCCCCATCGTTCTTGATCTGCAGTCACCGCTGGCGCGCAACCTGGCGGTGGGTGGCACCTTCACCTTGACGGCCATGCTGAACCTGTTTCTGCTGGGTCGCTTCCCGTTACGGGCTCAGATCATCACGGTCTGGTGCGAACTGCTCGTTCTGTTCCTGCTGTTCTTCGATACGTTCAACCTCTCCTATAGCTTCATCGCGACCAAAGTCGGTTTCATGATCACCCAAGGGGTGTTCACCACGGTCTACGTGTCCGCCATTTCCATTGCCATCGCGTTCGTCCTGGCGTTGCTGGGCGCGACAGCGCGTTTGTCTTCCAACGGCTTCGCGATTGCCATCGCCAGCTTCTACACCTCCTTTTTTCGCGGCGTGCCGCTGCTCATCCAGATCTACCTGATTTACCTGGGCATCCCGCAACTCGGCTATGTGGTCGGGGCCGTCCCGGCAGGGATTCTGGCGCTCTCGCTGTGTTACGGCGCCTACATGACGGAGATCTTCCGGGCAGGGATCAGCAGTATCTCGCGCGGCCAGTGGGAGGCGTCGCGGGCGATTGGTTTGACGCCCTTTCAGACAATGACGCGGGTCATCCTTCCCCAGTCCATGCGACTGATCATCCCGCCGACTGGAAACCAGTTCATCTCGATGCTCAAGGACAGCTCGCTGGTGTCCGTGATCGGCGTCTGGGAACTGATGTTCCTGGCACGAACTCAAGGCCGCGCCGAATTCCGTCACCTGGAAATGCTCATCACCGCTGCCGTTCTGTATTGGCTCTTGTCCATCGTGCTGGAAACCGTTCAGGCACGCCTGGAAAAACACTTCAACCGCGCCCACCGCTGACAGGAGCACGTCGATGAATCAGCTTTCAGGTTCAGCAGCCTCGGCTTCGTATCCGGCCGTTTCGATTCAGGCGATGCACAAATGGTATGGCGACTTTCACGTGCTCAAGGGCATCGACCTGCATATCGCGGCCGGCGAAATCGTGGTCGTCTGCGGGCCGTCAGGCAGCGGCAAATCCACGCTGATTCGCTGCCTCAATCTGCTGGAAGATTTTCAGCAGGGCCACGTGTTCATCGACGGTGTCGAGTTGACCCGGGATGCCCTCTGCGTAGCGGGCATCCGACGGCAGATCGGCATGGTGTTTCAACAGTTCAACCTGTTCCCGCACATGACCGTCCTGGAAAACCTCATGCTCGGGCCACGGCTGGTGAGCAGGCTTAGTGAGTCGAAGGCCCGCGAACTGGCTTACGAGTACCTCGACCGCGTGCGAATCAGGAATCAGGCCGACAAATACCCCGGCCAGCTCTCCGGCGGACAGCAACAGCGCGTGGCCATCGCTCGCGCCCTGTGCATGCGCCCTCGCATCATGCTGTTCGACGAACCCACGTCGGCCCTCGACCCCGAGATGGTCAAGGAGGTGCTGGATGTCATGGGTGAACTGGCGCACGACGGCATCACCATGGTCTGCGTGACCCACGAGATGGGTTTCGCCCGGCGGGTGGCCGATCGAATCATCTTCATGGATCAGGGCTGCATCATCGAGCAGGCCAGGCCCAACGACTTTTTCGACAACCCGCAACACGAACGTGCCCGGGAGTTCTTGTCGCAGATTCTCAGTCACTGAGATGCATCGCCGTACCTTCCAGCGTCAACGATAAAAACAAAAACCAATCAGGACATCCGGAGCTTACCCATGATCCCCTTCACGCGCTTGTTTGCCACCGCTGTCGCCACTGCCCTCACCCTCGCCACGGGAGCGGCCTGGGCAGGCGCCACCCTTGATCGTATCCATGAGACGAAAGTGATCAAGGTGGCCACTGCCGCCAACTGGCCCCCGCAATCGTTCCTGGGGCCAGACAATAAACTGCAAGGATTCGACATCGACGTGGCGAACGAAATCGGCAAGCGTCTGGGCAGCAAGACCGAGTTCGTGACGCCGGAGTACGGGATCATCACTGCAGGGCGCTGGTCGAACCGCTGGGACTTGTCGGTCGGTTCCATGACCCCTACGACCGAACGCGCCCGAGTGCTGGATTTCCCCGCGATCTATTACTACACCCCGTATGTCTTTGCGGTGCATAAAGACGCCGCCGACACTAAACCTGAGGACCTGAACGGCAAGACCATCGGCGTCGAGGCCGGTACGACGTCGGAGGATTACATCAACCGTCGTCTCAAGATCGACGCGGCGGACGTCCCTGCCTTCACCTACGACGTGACGCCGGGTCAGGTGCAGACCTATGGCGACAGCATGGGCCCGCTGGACGATCTGCGCATGGGTAACGGCGTCAGGCTGAACGCCACGTTGTCCGCGCTGCCGACCATTGTCGCGGCGGTCAAGAATGGCTACCCCATCGTGAGGGTGGAAGGTAAGCCGGCCTACTACGAACCTCTTGCCATCGCAGTGGATAAAGGCGATGAGGCGTTCGACAGCGCGCTGACGAAAATCGTCGCCGACATGAAAGCCGACGGCACGCTGAAGCAGCTCTCGGAAAAATGGTACGGCGCCGACCTCACCCAGGTTCAGTAAACCCACCCCTGTACTGCAGACGCCCGTCCCCGACGCGGCGTTCTGCATACCTGCGCCCTCGGAAAAGGACAACGGTTTCGATGTTCACCTACAACAACAACTACTACACAGCGACGATGCAGCAGACGACGCAGCGGCACCCGCTCTCCGGCAAGGTTCGCGCGGATGTCTGCATCGTCGGCGCCGGGCTCGCAGGGTTGAGCACTGCCTGGGAGCTGCTCTCGCGGGGAAAGTCCGTTGTGTTGCTCGAGGCGGGACGAGTGGCCTGGGGCGCATCGGGCCGTAACGGCGGATTCGTGCTTCAGGGCTGGTCCGAAGGCTTGTCCGCCATCGAACGACGCTGCGGAAAACCCACCGCAGCCGCGCTGTTCAAACTGTCGCTGGAGGGAGTCGACATCGTGCGCGACACCATTGTCCGTCATGGGTTGCCAGGCTGCGCAACGACGCCCGGCAAGTTGAGCGTGATTCGCTATGACGATGCCGATAATCTCAGGCGATTACGCGACAAGATGGCGAAGGATTTCGACTTTCACCTGGATTATCTGGATCGCCACGCGGTGCGCGACAAGCTCAAAACCGACCTCTATTTCCAGGCGCTGCGCGACAACCACGGCTTTCACTTCCATCCCTTGAACTACTGCCTCGGCCTGGCCGGGCTGATCGAACGCAGTGGCGGCAAGATCCATGAACAATCCCCGATGGTGCGGGTCGAGCGTCGAGACGCGGGCCATCGGGTAGTCACTCATTCGGGAACCGTCGACTGCCGGGATGTGGTGTATTGCTGTGGCGGCTATGGAGGCCCTGAGTTCGGCCCTCTGCGCCGAGCCTTCCTGCCCATCGCAACGTACGCTGTGCTGACTGAACGCCTGGGTTCACGGCTGGCACAAGCGGTGAATACCACCGACGCTGTGGGCGACAATCGTCGCGCCTCCGACTACTACCGAATCGTCGACGGCGACCGCCTGCTCTGGGGTGGGCGCATCACCACCAAAAACCTGCAGGACGAGAAGCGCCTGGGAGAATTGCTGACCGCCGACATCCTCGATGTCTACCCACAGCTGCGGGGTGTGAGGATCGAAAAAGCCTGGTCCGGCCTGATGGGATATGCCCGGCACAAAATGCCCCATATCGCGCCGCTCGGAACCGGGCTGTGGGCTTGTGCATCGTTTGGCGGCCATGGTATGAACACCGCGCCTATTGGCGGACGTGTGATCGCAGAAGCCATTTGCGGCGAAACCGACCGTTACCGCCTGTTCGATGCCTACGGCCTGGAATGGAACGGCGGCCCCCTCGGGCCTGCTGCAGCGCAGACGGTCTACGCTGGCCTCAAGATCATGGACTTCTTCCAGGAAACACGTTCCCAGCGCAAGGCCGCGTCACCCAACTGAATCAGAACCAGGTCAAGGTAGCGTCCATGGAAGCACAGAAGCCCGGCCCGTTGTTCAACCTGACCGACAAAGACAGGCAACTGCTCAGCCTGCTTCAAGCCAACGCCCGCGAAGCCACGGCGTCGCTGGCCCGCAAACTCGGCGTGTCGCGCTCCTCGGTGCAGGAGCGCATCGCGCGGCTGGAGAAGGCTGGCGTCATCACCGGGTACAGCGTGCGTATCGATCAGGACCGGCTGCAACAGACCATCAATTGCTTCACGATGACCTCCTGCACGAACAAGAGCTACACCGACGTCATGACCGCCCTGCGCAAGATGGACGCGGTGCAGGCGGTATACGCCGTGTCCGGCGAATCCGATTTCATCATCCACCTCGCCACCTCGACCTTGAGCGAACTCAATGCCGAGCTCACGCGAATCAACACAATCAAGGGTGTCGCCCACACCTCATCCCATATCGTGATGGAGACCAAATTCAGCCGAAAGCTGAGCTGAGCGCGGAGATAGGCATCGGCACTGGCAACAAGAAGTGCGTTGCCAACATGATGGGAATCGGATTCCAAATAAGGCCACGTCAAGGCGCTGAGCATGAAAACCTCCTTGTCTCCTGCTGAGCGCTTGCAACTGATCTATTTATTACTTTGGGCATTGCGCCTCGAAACATAGATACCCACGTTAGTTAGTATTGAGCGCATGGAAGAAAAACCAATCGCAAGAAGATCCAGGAAGAGGAAGAGGTTAAATGCATGCCTCGACTTGGGTAAATCAACTCAAATGAATGATTTGCGTCAACTAACGCAGTTCCCACACGTCAGTATCTGCGCAGTGCATCAAACGATAAGCTGACGATCATGCCGAACTCGCCTAGTATTGGCGCGCCACTTTTAACGGCAGGACCGACGTCGTCTAACAGCAGACTAGACGCAAGCCTGATAACAGCCTCTGAATATAATTCCAAGACAGGAGTGCGCAATGCGCCAATCCGAGCAGCTTTTTTCTTACTGGTGGAATACCTCAGGGCCGTGGGTCGAGGAGCCAAATGTGCGGCGCAGCGGCACCAGTGGCGTGCAGCGCGTCATGCATGACGGCAGCACTGTGTATGTAAAGCGTCAGACCGGGCATCTGTTTCGCAGCCTGAAATACCCGTTGGGGCGTCCCACAGCCATGCGCGAAGGCCGCGCGCTCTCGAAGTTGCTGCAGTTGGGCGTCAACGCACCTCAGCCAATATTCTATGGTGCGCAGAAGATCAAAGGTCTCTGGCACGGCATCCTGGTCACCAAGGACCTAAACGGATTCCAGGACCTGGACACGTGGTATGACCAAGGTGCACGGACCCAGCTCACCTCGAACGAGCACGACAAGGTCCTTGAAAAACTCGCGTCGCTGTTGGCGCGAATGCACCTCGGCCGCTGGCAGCATGGCTGCATGCGCTCCAAGCACATCTTTATAAAAGTGAACACTACGTCGAACGGCCTCGAGTTCGACCTCGCCCTGCTCGATCTCGAAAAGTCCCACGGCCGGGCAAGCTCCCTGCGGGCAGCACGACACGACATCGCACAGCTCAAACGCCACTCCTACTGGAGCGAATCGGAGTGGCAATATTTTTTGAGTCATTATGAAAAGAATCTGGGGCGAACCATCGCTGCGCAGCCTGGCTGTTCTTGACGACACCTGCCCCGGATCAATGGCGCTGCGGGGCGCCAAGCAGCGAAGCCTTTCGCGGCTGATGGAACCCCGACGCCGACTTGATGCTCTACGTTAAGAGAGGATCAATCAGCCGGGGCCAAATATGTCGTTCGAAACCATCGCCGTTGTCAAAGAAGCCCACACCGCCCAGGAAGCTAACCAGCTACTCGATCAGGGGTGGCGCTTGCTGGGGTTTGTGGCGAGCACCAAGGACGGTGGCGTGACTTATGTTCTGGGCAAGCCCAAGACGCGAGCAACCCTCCCGGAAGACCGCCCCGCAGCGACCGGTTGAGTGGCGTTACTCGTCGGGGCATAAGTGAAACGGGCAGTAGCCTCATTGGCCCCGATGAGTGTGCCGTTGATAGTCCAGAACACTCTCTTCATCAGTCTGATGCATCAAAGGAACATTGAACTGAACGATGGCGCCGCGTGGCCTGTTGGAACTAGCAAGCATTTGTCCCCCATGCGCCTCGATGATCGCGCGGCAAATCGAAAGCCCCATCCCGAGGCCGTTGGCTTTGGTGCTGTAAAAAGGGCTGAAGATTTGCCCCGAGGATGTCGAGTCGAAGCCTGGACCCGAGTCGGCAACTGCTACCACCACATCTCCGGAGTCGTTGAGCGCAGTACTGATCCTCAATTCGCGCATTCCGTCACTCACATCGCTCATCGCCTCGAAAGCATTAATAATTAGGTTCAGAAATACCTGTTGCAGTTCGATCCGATCTCCGTGGACCGATGGCAACCCGTCCATCAACTCTGTGTGCACGACGACGCCACTTGCGGCAGCCTGATTACCGGTTAAATCGACCATTTCCTGGATAGCCAGGTTCATGGCCACCGACTCTCTCTGCGGCGGTGCTTTACGAATGAGCCCACGAATTCGCGCCAGAACATCCGCCGCCCGTTTTCCGTTTCTGGTAATGCCGGTGAGCGCCAGTTTTACTTCTTCAAGATCGGCAGGTTGCGCATCCAGCCAACGCAATGCGGCATGAGCGTTGTTAAGCGTCGCAGCCACTGGCTGGCTAACTTCATGGGCAACAGAGGCTGCAAGCTGGCCCATCGTTGCGACGCGATTGGCATGTGCCAACTCCGTGAGCACTTGTCGATAGCGCTGCTCACTTTCACTGACGTTTCTCTCCGCCTGTTTGCGTTCGGTCAGGTCGAGCACGAAGGCTACGCCTTGTTCAAGATTCGATTCGAACATGGCCAGACCGACAATGACGGGCAAACGGCTCCCGTCCTTTTTGAAGTATTCCTTTTCGAAGGGGCTCGCCCGGCCACGATTGACGGCCTCCAACATGGAGCGCTCGCTGACATCTCGAAACTCTGGCGGGGTCAGGTCTCTCCATCGCAAGCGCCCCGATGCAATGTCCTGCTTCTGATATCCCAACATATCGAGAAACGCGTCATTGGCGTCCAGCACGTCGCCGCCAGTGGTCCAGACGACAATGCCAATTATGTTCGCGTCCACCAGGCGACGAATCCTGGCTTCCCGATCTGCGATCTCGCTATACAGCCGAGCATTTTCAAGCGAGATGGCAGCTTGAGAAGCAAGCAATTTGAGTGTCGTGAGACGAGCGGAGTTGAAGACCTGAACGCAAAGGTTGTTTTCAAGATAAAGGACGCCCGTGAGCGTGGCTTGATTCATCAAGGGAAGACACAGCACCGACCGGGCAAGGTGTTGCTGGACGTAAGGATCTGTGGCGAACACCCTATGTACCGATGCGTTGTCGAGTACGACGCTTTCGCCCGTGCGAAGAACATGATTCAGGACCGACTCCGGCGCCAGCGTCGCGCTCACCGACATATTGGTCAGTCGCAGCTGGGTGGAACCCATTTCGACTGTCGCCTGCGCAGCGATGTACGCCCCACCACGGTCCAGCAGAACCAGAAGACCACGCTCAGCCCCAGCCTGCTCGATCGCTGTGCGCATGATCGTATCGATTAACTTCTCCAGAACGATATCGCTCGAAACGGCCTGCAAGACTTTGAGTACCGTTGCCAGATCAAGTTGTTCAATGGGTGTCGTGATGGTGGCTGTCGGACCTGTTAGACGTTGTTCGCTCTTCAGAAATGAGAAGGCTGCATCAAGTTGCAGTACCTTGCCATCCGCTCCCCAGCGCAGATAACCGTATCGGGCATCTTGCAGATACACCCGAGCGATTTTCAAGAATCCGCGTCCGGCGTAAAAACGCGACGCGAGTTCATTGCTCAGCGCTTCGAGATGAATGAAGCCACTCTGACGAGCGCACTCGATAGCCTGCTCATAGCGATGTTCGGCGTCGAGCGGGCGACCTTCGATACGGGCGATTTCGGCAAGGACCAAAATCCGATGGCATCCGAAATTCTCTGGGCAGAGCTGCGACCAGGTCTGAATTTCTTTCTCGAATGTCAGCAACATTTCCAGATGAAGTTGTCGGTTGTCGGCTGGAACGGTGTCGATCAAGCCAGCCGTGGCCAATGCTCCGTAGAAGTAGTACTCAACCTCCTCGAGGAAGGAGTGCGCAACAGCGATCAGTGGCCCAGCCTCGGATGCAGCGTGAACGGCGGCACGGTAATCACCGGCAAAAAAACAAGCCTGTAATTTTCGAACCCAATACCATGCAGCGAGCACTCGGGAGGTTTGCGGGAGGCGTTTTTCGGTATCTGTCTCACTGAACGATTCACTGTCCAGGCACCCGAAAACGGGCGTCAGGCCACGAAACATCCTGATCAACGCAAGCTGGTTTTCCAGAAAGCCCGTGACGAGACTGAACCTTACCTTCTTGACGTATTGGAGGCCGCGTTCGACTTCGCTTTGCAGCTCCCGAAGCGGTTCACCTGCAAAAAGGAGATTCGAACCAAGGATGTTGCAAGCAAACGCCGCAAATGGAGGGTCTCCGAATCGATTGGCTGCGTCGAACACACGATGCAACAGCGCCGTGCAATCACGTACAGGTCTTGCCCAGCGAGCGACAAAAAGACAAAAGGCAAGATACGTCCGCGCTTCATACCGCTCATGCCCGCGTCGTTCGACCAGATCGCAGCCAAGTTTTCCAAATTGAAACCCCATCTGATAGTCACCGAAACGCGGCCCGGCGATCCTGGGAAGATTCGCGTAGGCTACGCAGGAAGCATCGCTGTTACCGTAAACCAGGCTGAGATTAATGGCCTTGCAGACGGTCAGGCACGCCAGGTTTTCATCGGTATGAAAGGCTGGCGATAGCAGCGTCATCAGGGTTCTTACCGTCACCAGCGCGGTCTCGTCCTGCATCGGCGCCAAGTCGATCAGATCCGGGATTTTCTGTTCAGCCAGCAATCGGCTGATCAGGTCATATTCGGTACGGACCTGATCATCGCTCGGGTGGGCAGACCATTCGATACCGACATATTTGAGATAGTTGAGACTGACGTTGACTGCTCGATCGTTCCTGTTCAAGAACAAGCAGACGTCTATGTGCAGACAAGCAACCTCCGCCAGTTCGACCGTTGCTTGAGCCATATCGGATAACACCGACAGCCGCTCGTCTGCAGCACCGATCTGCCCCGTGAGAAACTCGCACTCAGCACAATGGATTTCCAGAGCAAATTTGAGTGCATGTTGGCTTTGCCAGCCGCCGACCAGAAATCTGATACCGGCAGAAAAATACGCAAGCGCTGAGCCATAGGCGGTAGATGCCTTGGCCCGAAGACCTGCGGCGAGATTGAATCGGGCCAATTGCACCCGCTCGTCCTGAGCAGTGATCAGTGCTGCACCACGGTTGAGGTGCCCGACGATTTCAAATATTGTTTCTTCGTACCCTTCCGGCAATTTTTGCTCAGCGAACAGCCGACCGATTCGCAGATGCACAGATGCTCGGGAAGACTCCGGCATCAGCACATAAGCTGCTTCGTGGATCCTGTCATGCACGAAGGCGTAGACATCGCCCAGACGTTCGACCATCTCATGACAAACCGCGTCCCAGAACACCGCATGAACGCGTGCCTGCGTAATGCCCAGAACAGTGGCGAGCGTCCCGACCGCTGCACCCTTGCCGAGACAACCGAGCAGCTGCAATGCCTGCCGGGTCTCACTCGGCAGACGAACCAGCCTGCTCACCATCAAGTCTACGATGTTGTCGGTGTAGCCTTTAGCGTGGATGCGATGGGCATCCCAGCGCCACCGCCGGGAATCATGATCGAAGCTCAGTAGATGTTCACTGGCGAGTGCATGCAAAAATTGAATCGCGAAAAAAGGGTTACCCGCCGTTTTGTCCTGGACCAGCCTTGCCAACGGCTGCACATTCGCGGGCTCGCAATGCAGGGCATCGGCAATCAGTCGTTCGACGTGCTCTTGAGCAAGTGGCGCCAGAACAATCTCTTCGATCCTGACGCCCGACGCTTTGATCAGGTCAAGCTTGCACGCCAGTGGATGCGAGTCATCCACCTCGTTGTCGCGGTAAGCGCCAATCAGCATCAAATGCCCTGGCGCTGAACTGCTCAATATGTTCTGGATAAGATCCAGCGTCGCGGGGTCCACCCACTGCAAATCGTCGAGGAACAGTGCCAGCGGGTGCTCAGCCGTTGCAAACACGCTTATGAAACGACGCAGAACCCGCAGAAATCGACGCTGAGCCTGCTGCGGCTGGAAGGGAGGAACTGGCTGCGGCTCGCCAATGATGTGCTTGAGTTCAGGAATCAGATCGGTCATCAACTGAGCCTCAGGCCCTAGCGCTGACAGCAATGAGTCACGCCACTCAGCCAATTCCGGATTGCTCTTGCTGAGCAATGTGCGCACCAATCCCTGAAAAGCCTGGACCAGTGTTGAGTAAGGTATATCGCGCTTATATTGATCGAACTTACCAGCGGCAAACATGCCGCGGACTGGCACCATTACCTTGTGCAGCTCATTGACTACGGAAGACTTACCGATTCCGGAATACCCGGACACGAGCACCAGCTGCGTCGTACCCAACTCAAGGCACCGCTCGAATGAAGCGGTCAGAACCTCAACTTCGTGCTCCCGCCCGTAGAGTTTTTCGGAGAACACCAGCTTGTCGAGAATGCTGTGCTCGTCCAGCACAAAGACGCTTATTCGTTGTTGGCGCTGCCACTCCTCCAGACAGCGTTGCAGATCATGCACAACGCCAGCAGCAGTCTGGTAACGCTCTTCGGCACTTTTGGCGAGTAGCTTCATTACCATCTGGCAGAGCGTTTTAGGGATGGTTGTTAAGCGCTCACTCGGGGGTTGAGGCTTTTTTGCAATATGACTGTGTACCCACTCCATCGGATCAGATGCCGTGAATGGCAACGACTCGGTAAGCATTTGATAAAAGGTGACCCCAAGTGAATACAGGTCACTGCGGGCATCAATAGATCGGTTCATTCGGCCCGTTTGTTCGGGAGCCATATAAGCCAGAGTCCCAGCGATGGTGTCGGGCGGTTCGGGTTGTTGCCGATGGCGCTGTACCTGCGAGGCCAGACCAAAACCGGTGAAGCGCGCGTGCCCGTCAGGACAATTGACGAAGATATGGGAGGGCTTGACATCCTTATGTAAAAGTCCGTGTTGGTGAAGCTTGCTCAGTGCTCTGGCGGTGTTCAACGCCAGACGTAAAAACTGCCCAGTCTCCATTGGCGCAACCAGCAATCGTGCCAAGGGTTCTCCACCCGGATCTTCGAGCACTAACTGAACCTGACCGGCTTCAGACCTGAGCTCCCGAGGTTTCAGCGCCCAGTCGTCAACAAGTGCACGCTTCAACTCATACTCACGGGCAATACGGTCTAGCGTACCCCGCAGAGGATGCTCAATGGCGGGCGATACCGCTAACAGTGTCGAGGTGGTGCCGTCGCTGATGCACCGCTCGCGGTAAATGACGCGCTCGCCGTCTTCCCACAATATTTGCAGACTCTTTTCCATCCAGGTAACGACCATAAAGTGGCAAGCATTGAAGGGGGGATCGGAAAGTCTCGAGCATCCGGCAGCCATATAACGCAGTGCCGGAGGAGTCCGGATGCTTGCCTGAAAGCGGGTTGCGGTACTAACGCCCGTAGATAGGCGTAATAGTCGCTTTGCCCAGAACGTTAGCGTTGAGCATATAGCCCACCAGTGCGCCGCCGGCCTGGGCATCAAGCGGCAGCTTCTCCACTTTCAGCGCCCACACCGTGAACTGGTAGTGATGGGGCTTATCGCCGACTGGGGGGCACACGCCGCCAAATCCCGGTTGGCCATAGTCAGTCCGCCCCTGGACCGCCCCAGGTGGAAGGTGTCGCCCAGCATCCCTGGACAGGCTTTTGGTTGACAGCGGGAGATTGACTACCGTCCAGTGCCACCACCCACTTCCCGTTGGAGCATCCGGGTCGTAGACCGTGACAGCAAAGCTCTTCGTACCTGACGGGGCGTTGCTCCAGGAAAGCTCGGGGGACGTGTTCTCCCCTTCACAACCGAAACCGTTGAATACCTCACGCCTGGTCAGCGGCCGATTGTCAGCAATATCTCGGCTTGTCAGGGAAAAGTCGGCAGCGTTGCCGGCCAGTGATACGCTCAAGCACAGGGCGAACGGGATTAGTTTGATCTTCATCACGACCTCGTTGGTGTGTTAACACCGGCTACGTTAAGTCGCGAAGAAGCGGCAGGCACTTATCCTGGAGAACATCCTTTTGATCTCTCAGCATGAGTTCTTACAGCCTGAGTTGCATTTAGTGCCCCCAAGGTATGAAGCAAACATACTCAAGTATTAACGGCGCAACGTGACCACCCGAATGATCGATTAGCGACCCCGGATCAATGCTGGAACACCTTCCTGAGGCCCCTGCTGGCTTCTGAATGATTGCGGGTTATTCCTCCCCGGAACAGGCCATGCATGTTTTCAGCGCAAGGTATATCCGCCATCCACAACGATTTCCTGTCCGCAGATACTTCGAGCGCCATTGGAGAGTAGAAACATGACCACGTCCGCTACTGCTTGAGGCTCGAGAAATTTGCCGTCGAGCAAGCGACTGTTCACCATATTCGCCACTGCAGCGAGTTCCGAATCTCCCAGGCCTAACGAGTTCCAGATTGGCGTGGCGGTAGGTCCGGGCGAGACCACATTGATTCTGATGTCCGCGGCCGCCAGCTCCACCGCCAGCGTACGCGCATGACTGATGAGCGCTGTTTTCGAAGCGATGTATCCAGCCAGCCCGGGAAACGCCAAACGTGACAAGAACGTCCCTATGAATACAACCGATGCCGGCTTCGCCAGCTGTGCCCTGAGTGAAGCCAACGTATTCAACGCACCGGCTCCATTCACTGCCCAAAGTTGATCGAACGCAGCATTGTCCGTACCCGCTGCCAACATGGCCACACCTGCGTTTGGCACTACAAAATCCACAGGCGCGATACCTTTTGCATAGTCACTTAGGCGGTTTAGATCAGCGGCGTGCGTGACGTCCCCAGTCAGCCAATGCAACTGATCCGCATACACGTCGCGCAGCGTATCAAGCCCTCCTGAGTGCCGCGCCATCGCTATCACGGACGAGCCTGCAGCAAGCAAGCTTTCGGTGAGTGCCAGACCGATTCCAGAGCTGGCGCCAGTGACCACAGCCAAGCGGTTGTTGAACTCATTATTCATCTTGCTTCCTTAATGCCGTTGGTTGGGACGTATCGCTGCCTACGCTTAACAGAAACCGTGCCACAGATAAATGTGCCTATAATTCAATAAGTTAAAACTACAATAGTCATATTGACACGCATTTCTTTGCAGTCGTAATGACAATCAAGAGTCGCTTTGACTGATGGCCCTGAGCCTGCCATGACGGTTTGAGAGGCGCTAACAGGGTTGTGATCCCATCATTCCCATGGCGTGAAAAGCGCGTTACTTGTCATTGCCGCCTATTTGGAAGTTTGAAATATTGAACCTTGGCAGAAGTCAGGGAATTCTCGTCATATCCCGTAGACGAAGGGGTTTTAAAGTCGAGGCCCCTGTACCCAAGTCTGCCACTGGAAAGACTGGCGAACCGCGTCAGGGGCGATGCAGCATCTGTAAAGGCGGATGCTCGTCCCTCGCAGGACAGTTGCAGAGTGGGTACCCATGGCGCAAACCCTGAAACCCACACACGTCAAATAACATATTTATACCCAAGTATTAATCAAGTATGAGCGGACAGGAGTTAGGGTATGAAAAGGGACAGTCTGCGGACTTGAGCATTATCATCGGAAGGCACCCAAATTGGTCACCCGCCCAGCAATAGCAATTATCGATGACGATGACAACGTTCGAACATCTCTGGACAGCCTGCTGCGGTCATATGGTTACTCCGTACACCTGTATGACGACGCGGAAAGTTTTCTCGCTTCACCCATGGCGACTTCCATGGATTGCCTGGTGTCCGATATCCAGATGCCGGGGATGAACGGGTTGCAGATGTATCAACACCTGCTGATGCAGGGGTATCACATTCCCGTGGTTTTTATTACCGCTTCTGCCGATGAGGCTCCACGTCTTGCCGCCGCCAGACTTGGGGCATGTTGTTACTTATCCAAACCCTTTGATGGACAAAGCCTTATCAACTGTCTAGACATAGCGCTCACGCCCCGATTCTTTGGCCCGGACGTTTAGTGTTCATATATACCCCCCCAAAAACATACCAACGTACTATCGCGCCATACGAAAAAACTAACGAGCACACCGTTATTACGTTTGATCACGCCCAGTGATGCACCAATACTATTCGGCACAGAAACATCACCACCGAATATTCAATTTAGCTGCAGGTTCAAACATGAAAATATTACCTTTGATTTTCTTCATGGCCGTTTCGGTAGTGCGTGGCGCATTTGCTGCCACTGGCTCGGCAGTAGAGGGAAACATGCAAACCGTGAGTATCAGTGTCCTCCGTATCCACCGCGATCACGTTTGCGAGAGTGCTGAACATACAGACTCGGATCGTATCGTCGATCATCGCCTTGCTGACATCGGGATGTGGCAATTCTCGACCGCGCACTTTTCAAAAACCCGACGTTCGTGCAGCATGCGCTGACGTTCAAGCAGGGGCTAAGCGTCAGTCCAGTCGCTGTCGACGCTAACACAACACATGGATGCGAGACGGGAAATGAAGCTGATCGCTGCGCAGATCCTCCCTGTGCCGGGGGAATACGAAGAAAACATCGCCAAACACGTTGATCTCATCCATATGGCCGCCGGCCAAGGTGCCAATCTCGTGCTCTTTCCCGAGCTTTCCCTCACCGGTTATCAACCGGGGCTCGCTGAGGCCTTGGCGGTGGATCCGAGTGATAGCCGTCTCGATGAGTTCCAGAGACTGAGCGACCGGTATGGAATGCTCATCGCTGTTGGTGCGCCCACCCGGGGGGCTAAAGGCACCGAGATCAGCATGATCAGTTTCCAGCCCGGGCTGGAGCGCACGAGCTATTCAAAACAGTATCTGCACGCCGACGAATTACCTTTTTTCACTCCGGGCACCCGAAGACTCGTATTGAGGCAGGCAGATGTTGTCCTCGCCCCTGCCATTTGCTACGAATCACTGCAACCACGCCACGCTGAAGAAGCGGCAGAGTCTGGCGCTCAGGTGTATCTGGCAAGCGTGGCAAAGTCTGAGCGAGGTACTGCATCGGCCAACCGTCATTATCCGATGATTGCTAAAAAGCATTCCATGACTGTGGTAATGGCGAACTGTGTAGGTCCCGCCGATGACTTTGTAGCAGCAGGTTGTTCTGCCGTCTGGAACAGTCAAGGTGAACGGGTTTGCAGTGCCGATGCTGTTCAAGAAGCGTTAGTCGCATATGACATAAAGACTGGAGACGCGAGCATTATCAAACTCGCGTGAAAGCCGCTCGTGCTCTGCCCCGCTTCGAGCATGACCCGCTGCGTTGCATTTTGCAGCGGGTCATTACAGGCAGCCTTCCCATGGGCGGCACTGAGCATGGTTCGCGGCAGGAGGACCGCCCCGGCGCGCTCTGTCAGAGCACCGGGCAGGTCACCCGGTTTTCATGGCTGATGATGTCCGGTTCGGCGACATACCCGATTTGCCGGGGGAACGCCTCGACGAACTGACCGCGCAATTTCTGGATTTCCTGAGAACTGTAATTGACCAGCCCTCGCGTCAGCTCGGCCCCGTCCGCGCCTCGGCATACCACCATGTCACCGCGCTGAAACACACCTTCCACCCTCAGGATCATCAGCGCGGTGATGCCGCTTGCATCTGGAACGCCGTCGTTTGAACCGGTGATGATTTCCAGCACGCCGCGCATGGGCAACTGATTGGCCAGCCAGCGGTCCCGCGAGGCCGTTGGGTGCGTGTCCGACGTGAGCAGTGTTCCCAGGCTTGCGCCACTGGCAATGGCGCCGAGGACGCCCGCCTCGCGCCCGTCTGCGATCACCGTGTGCGCACCCGAACGTGCGGCCAACCGTGCCGAGCGCAACCAGGAGCGCACGTCGAAGCCAAAGCGTTCAGTCATCTCGTGAGCACAACGATCCAGGGCGGAGTCAGCTGCCGGTGCCTGATCGATGAAGGCGTCGGCCTGATCGAGGTCAAGGATCGAATCCGGCATCACAAGCCCCTTCACCTCGGTCAGCAGGACATACACATCAGCCTGAACCAGATTGACCACCAGCGCACCAAGACTGCCGGTGTCGCCCGCACGAATACCGTGGCTGGCGACAGTGCCATTCTCACTGACCACCGACACCACGTCCTTGCCCAGCAGCACCTGCAGTGTGCTGCGGGCGTTCAGATAGTGTTTGCGATGGGACAGATCGTCCTGGGTCAGGAGGATCTGCGCGGACTGCAACCCATACGCAGCCAGACCCTGCGCCCATGCATTGGTGATTTTGATCTGACCGATGGCAGCCAGCGCCTGCGCTTCGTGCAACGGCACGATGTCGCCGTCGGCCGGGCTTGCGCAAGCGGCGGTCGCACCGGCTGACACCATGACCACTTCGATGCCCTGTTGGTGCAGCGTCGCCACCTCAGCCGCCAGCCGGTGTATTGCGTCAATGTTCAAGCCGCCAGCTGCAGCGATCAGACGACTCTCGACATGGATGACCCACCGCTTTGTGGTCGTTATCGCTTCTCGCATGTTCTCACCTCGGTTCTTGCCCGCACCCCGGTCTATTCCGGGCACAGGTCACGGCAATCGCGTGATCTTCACGCCATCGCTCATCTGTGCCAGCACGCTGGCGGATTCAAGGTCTGCACTGTTGGAGCCGTGAATCACATACAGACACTGCCCTTGTGTCACGCGATCACCCTGCCCGACCTTGAGGTCGATGCCGGCGGATTTATCGGCCGGAGCACCGGCGCGTCGGGCGATCTCGCCGATGCGCCACCCGTCCAGCTCGCTCACTTGCCCTTCGGCCGTCGCGCACACCGAGTACGTCAGCGCGCCCGGCAGCACGGCTGTTCTTCTGCCTTGCGCGTCGATGATTCGCTCGAATGCGTCATGCGCTTCGCCGCTTGCCAACAATTTTTCCGCCAGTCGGCGACCGGCTTCCACGCTCCCGACCGCAGGGTCCCAGGCCAGGATCTGTCCCGCAAAAAACACCGCCTTGTCGCGCAGGTCCTGGGGTGCCGTCGGATCGTTTGCCAGTACCGCGAGCACGTCGCGCACTTCGAGCGACGGGCCGATGCCGCGGCCAATCGGACGGCTGCCGTCGGTGGCAAAGGCGACCACCGTCAGCCCCAGACCCGCCCCGACGCGCTCGAACAAATCCCCCAGCTCCCGAGCCTGCGCCTGGGTCTTGAGTTTGGTGCGTGGGCCGTAAGGAAGATCGACGACCACATGGGTCGAGCCGGCCGTGAGCTTCTTGGACAGGATGGATGCAACCGACCAGCGATTGGAATCCAGCCCGAGCGGACGGGTGATCGCGTTCATGACATCGTCGACGACGGAATGATTGAGGCGGCCATTCCAGGCAATGCACGCGCCCGCCTGCTCCACGCAGCGCTGCACATCGGCGGTGGTCAGGTCCACCCGCGCCACCGACTCCATGGCATCTGCCGTGCCCGCTGCAGAGGTAATCGCGCGCGATGAGGTCTTGGGCATCGCCATGCCGTGGGCGGCAACGATCGGCACCACCAGCAGGGTGATACGGCTACCCGGTACGCCGCCCATCGAGTGCTTGTCGACCACGATGGGGCGATCCCACTTCATGGTGGGTGTGAAACGACTGCGTACCCGGGCCAGAGCGATGACCTCGGCGTCGGACAGGCTACGCGTGGCGCTGACCAGAAACGCACTGATTTCACCGTCCGTGTACCGCCCTTCGATGATGTCGCGCAGCAGCATTTCGTACTCGGCTTCGCCCAGTTCATGACCCTGAACCTTCTGGATCAATGCCTGCCGGCTGGCCGGCGACGGCGTGCGGCGTAAAGCGATCTCGGCGCCTTCGGCCACGCCCCAGTGCACGAACGCCTCCTCGCTCAGGCCGATCTCATCGGGCGCAAGTAACGCAGCCGAATCCAGACCATGAATCTGCACGCTCAGGGACGTGCCCTCGGCCAGCAGGTCCACCTTCGAACCGCCGAGATAATCGGCCACCGACAGGACAGCACCGGCTGTGGGCAAATACGCCACCCGCTCAAGTCCCGTGGACACCGGCACTCGACGTAATCGCACGCGTTGAGTGGCATTGGCCAGTGCATGAATAAACGCGTTGATGCCCTGCTCCAGCGCACCGTCGTTGTTGACGCGGATGGTCTCGATATCCACTGGCAGCGGCTCGACCTGGCGCATGACTCGCGCCCGCGCCTCAAGCGCTGTTTCCCGGCCGCGTGCCAGAATCCGTGCCGCGAGCACGTCGGTCGAGGCCGTCACCTCCACCACGATCAGCCTGGGGACCTCGCCTGCCAGCTGGCGGATCATCTTGCGCGAACCATTGGCGATAACATTGCAGCCATCGCTTAACGCTGCGAGCAGATCGACTGGCAAACCATAGGACAGGCCGTGAGCGTCCCAGGTGATCAGGAACTCTCCTGCGCTCACGGACGATCTGAATTGAGCCTCGGTTACGCCGTTGTGATCCTCGCCCGGAGCGCCCGTGGGGCGCGTGATCGTACGGCGAGCGAACACATACCGACCGGTGTCACCGAGGTGGGCGCGGGCGCCTTCGATCAACGAATCCTTACCGGCGCCACTGGGACCGACAACAAAGAAGAAGATGCCCTGCGCCATGTGCCTTACTCCGCTTCGTCCAGGCCGATGTCTACACACACCGCCGCCTGGTTGAGTTTGCTGGTGGAGATGTAGTCGACGCCGGTCCTGGAGATGGCGCCAATGGTAGACAGGTTGATACCGCCCGAGGCTTCCAGTTTGGTACGCCCGTTGACCATCTTCACGGCCTCCGTCATGTCCACCACGCTCATGTTGTCGAGCATGATCACATCGACATTGGCCTCCAGCGCCTCGGCCACCTGGGTCAGGCTGTCGCATTCGACTTCGAGCTTGGTCAGCACGGGCAGTTGGCGACGGGCACGCTGGACGGCCTGAGTGATACCACCGCAGACGGCGATGTGGTTGTCCTTGATCATCACGCCGTTGTCCAGCCCGAGACGATGGTTAAGACCGCCGCCACAGGTGACCGCGTGCTTCTCGAGCATGCGCAGGCCCGGCGTTGTCTTGCGGGTGTCGATCAGGCGAGCGTTGCTGCCCGCTACAGCGGCCACGTACTTGGCGGTTTCGTTGGCGATGCCGGACATGCGCTGCACGATGTTCAGTGCAGTGCGTTCGGCAGTCAGCACGCTGCGAGCGTTGCCGCGCACATCGATCATCACAGTGCCCGCTTCGATTTTCTGGCCGTCCTTGACGCGCACGATCACTTCCAGCGTCGGGTCGTAGCGCTTGAAGACCCGAGCGGCAATGTCGATACCGGACACGATCAGCGTCTCGCGGGCATTCATATAGAAAGCGCCGACCTCGTCCGCTTCGATCATCACCTGAGCGGTCAGATCGCAGTAACCGATGTCTTCGGCCAGCCAAAGGTCGATGAGGCGGTCAGTCTGGAATACGTCATACATCGTGGTTACCCCTATGTGTGGATACAGTTCGGTGAACGTCGGTTATCGGTGCTGCAATTTCTTGTCGAGCATCAGCATCAGGCTGTTACAGGTGACGGCAATGAGCGTGAGCAACAGCGCCACGGCCATGATCGTCGGGATATCGCCAAGGCCCATCGCATTGACGGCCATGTAGCCCAGGCCGCGTTGCGAGGCGAACATCTCGCCGATCAACACACCCAGCAGCGTCAGTGCGAACCCCAGCCTTACGCCTGCCACGACTTCTGGCAGGATCGCCGGCAGCAGCACATGGAACAGCGATTGAAGCGGCGTCAGGCGCAACGTCCCGGCGGTGCGCAAATACACAGGGCGCATCTGGCGGATGGCATTCATGGTGAACAGCAGAATCGGGATCAGGCCGTGCATCACGCCGAACGCCACTTTCGAGGAGAGTCCAAGGCCAAAACACAGCAGCACCAGCGGGTACAGCGTGACCTTGGGGATGGCGTACAGGTTGAGCAGGATCGGCTCGGCCACCGCGCCCGCCAGGCGATTTACACCCAGTAAGACGCCAAGGACGATGCCGCCGATCAGTGCCAGGCTCATGGCATAGGCGAAGGCTTTGGCGGTTTCACCGATGTTGGCCCACAGTTCGGCCGTGCCCATCATCGACACCAGATGAGTGAGGGTCATCCACGGCGATGTCAGTGCTCCGGCACCGATCGCAAGATGCAACAGTTGCCACGCTGCGATCAGCGCGACCACCAGTAAAAACGTCGGAAGAATTCTCTGCATGGCAGTCACCGTTGACGACGCGCTTGCAAGCGGCGGTCGAAGAAGTTGAGCGCCGCATTGATCAGCGTGACGCTGATCAATACCAGCAACATGAGGGCGTACATGTTGTTGCTTTCAAAATTGTTGTAGGCAAAGGCAATCGCGTAACCGATGCCGGCCCCTGACAGGATGAACTCCGACGCAATCACACCGATGAACGAGTACGCCACGGCCAACTTGACCCCACCGAAAAGGTAAGGCAGCGCCGCCGGCAGCTCCACGCGCCACGCCGTCTCAAGCCGGGACATGCGCATCACCGCCGCACTTTTACGCAGCACAGGCGGGATGCGATCAAGACCGGTCAGCGTGGCGGTGATCATCGCCACGATGGCCAGCAGCACGGCAATCGCAATGATCGAACCATGACCTACCCCGAACACGACGATGAAAACCGGGTAGAAGATAAACGTCGGAACGGCGTAGTAACTCGCCAGCAATGGCTCCAGAGCGGAGCGAAACCGCGGCATCGAATGCACCGCCAGACCGATGAAAAACCCGCTGATGATCGCGATAAAAGCGGCCACCAGAATATTGGTGAAACTGAACAGGATGTCGTTGCCGTAATGACCGGCAGACACCAGCGCCACCAGGTGCGTAAACATCAGGGACGGTGGAATCAACACGCTTTGCGGGATGACATGAGTGCGACACAGCAACTCGATCAGCCCGATGAAACCGGCGACCAACGCGGATCGCAGTACGCTTTCGGTATTCAAATCGATGTCCTCTTAAATGACCTGGCGGATCAGTGCTGCGTGCCCATGACCTTCATGGTCTCCACGCGCAGCTTTTCCCATAGGCGCGCATTGATCTCGCCGAACCGCGGCGTCGACACCACCCGACTGTCGCGGTCGCGATCCCAGCCGGTTTCGACCATGTCGATGAACAGGCCGGGCCGAGAAGACATCACCCCTACCCGGTCCGAGAGCATCGCGGCCTCATCCAGTGCGTGGGTGATCAGCAATACAGTGGCGGACGTTTCGCGCCATAAGCGCAGCAGTTCATCCCCCATCAACAGCCGGGTCTGCTGGTCCAGGGCCCCAAAGGGTTCATCCATCAGAATCAGGCGCGGCTGCATCACCAGCGTGCGAGCGATGCATACGCGTTGGCGCATCCCGCCAGACAGTTGCGCCGGGTACGCGCCGGCGAAATCGCGCAGTCCCATGAAGCCCAGCGCATAAGCAACGCGACGCTCGACCTCGGGTCCATCGACACCGCTGCGGCGCAGGCCGAAAGCGATGTTGTCGCGCACGGTCAGCCACGGGAACGACGCGTCTTCCTGAAACACCACACCGACGCCGTCCGGCACACTGGAAATGACTTTGCCCTCGAACATCACTTCGCCTGAAGTGGGACGGGCCAGCCCGGAGAGCACGTCCATCAGCGTCGATTTGCCACAGCCCGATGGGCCGACGACGGAAAAGAATTCACCTTTGTTCAGCGTCAGATCGATAGGCCCCAACGCTGCAAACATTTCGCGGGTGCCAGCCTTTTTGAATGAGCGAGTCACTTGACTCAGGGTGACATGCGGCGTGCGTGCATCCGGAGCGGCTCGCAACGTTTCTACCGGACCACCTTTCAATGCAATCGTCATTCTTCACTCCTCCAGATCGGCTGGTGAACCTTGAGCCTGACAAGGCTGAAAGCGCTCAACTTAGAATGTGTACGCTAGATATAAGGAGTTAGCAAAATAGGCGCCAAAACGCCGATCAGAAAGTTAAAGTACGAATCACATATATCTAATACCTTGATTTTTATCGAATTAAAAATTGGTCATGTCTGTAATTTACGCAGAATCAGCTGACAACAGACATCCTTATACTAAAGCCGTCTAGACGCTCTTTACGATGTACACGCTACTCGCTCCAGTGTAGTGCCGCTGATTGGAGAGCCGCACCAAAGAAGGACGCCAAAGCCACGAGCACAGCCATTAGGGGCAATGACCCGAAATCGCGCGCAATTCAACGTGTACGCTTGTTTGTGGACGCGTATTGATGATTTGCAACAAAGGCAGCATCTATTCGGATTTTATTTTAAATCCATATTTATCAGTTAGTTGAGCAGATCAGAACAAGCTTTTAGCACCACCAACACCCTTGGCCTGCATTTTGCTGAAAGACTTTTAATAGCGTACAGAAACTAAAAAAACGCCGCTAAAACCTTATTCTTGCCATGACCAGAGCACCCCGATGCTATTAGGAGTTTGGAGAATGACTGCACAGCAAGCCCTTTCGCGTTCTACAAGAAAGCTCGCCGTAGCCGGCCTGGCGGCATTGTCGCTGGTGGCCTCGATCGCCCGAGCCGATGAAATCTCCGTGACCCAATGGGGCACCAGCCTGTATGGCTTGCCGTACGCCATCGCCATGGAAGACGGCCTGTTCAAGAAAGCCGGCATCGACATCACCGGCATCCTCGGTTCAGGGGGTGGTGGAACCACCGTTCGCAATATCCTGGCGAGTGACACACCCTACGGCGAGGTAGCCGTGGCCGCGGCACTGGCTGCTCAGCGTCAAGGCCTGGATCTGGTTATCGTCAATATCGGCACCCGCTCGGTGGCCGAGTCCTCGGTGGTCACGCTTAAAGGTTCACCTCTGAAGGACATTACTCAACTGGATGGCAAGAAGGTCGCTATCACCTCGCCAAAAGGCGTGTCGGAGATGCTGTTGTTGATGTCGCTGAAAGCCAAGGGTATCGACGCCGACAAGGTGACCCGAGTCGCGTCCGGCGGGTATGTGAACGGGCTGACGATGCTGGATCAGAAAGCCGTGGACGCCGCCGTGCTGATCGAGCCTCTGTCGATTCTGCGCAAAGACCAATACACCACGCTGTACAAATCCAGCGACCTGTTGCCACCGATGACGACCTCAGTTGGCATCACTACTCGCGAATTCGCCAAGGCGCACCCGGACCGCCTGAAGGCGATCATCGAAGGCCGCCGAATGGGCGTCAAAGCGATCTACGACAACCCGCAACATGCCGCAGACGTCCTCGCCAAGAGCTTCAAGCTGGAGCCTGCGATCGCCAAGGAGGCCGTGGACAACATGATTGCGCCACACATGTGGAGCGAAGGTGATTTCAACCTGGTGGAGCTTGAGCGGATGGCTGACGGTCTACGGCTCAACGGCGAGTTGAAGGGCGACGTCGATTGGGCAGCGATCATGGACAAGTCATACCTGCCCAGTGACCTGCAACATTAATTCGGATTGGACGTTGCCCTCGACGCCGGCTATTCGAGCCCCGGTGCTTTTGCGGCCATGTTCGACGCGAGTTCGGTATGTCGCCCAGTGCCTTTCAGAAAGCCTGAAATACAGGATGTGCCGAACTCCGCAGGCGTCGCTCAACTACCCCTGCGATAGTTTTTACGCAGTCAGAGCCAGAAGCAGACGCCCCCCGATTGTCACGCTGAAAACGACTCAACACCCGCAACGGGTAGCCAATCGTTCAACGGCGTCAGGTAGTGAAGTTCGAAGCGCCTCGACAGAAAGGCCCATTTCCCCTCGCGGCGTTCGAACGTGTCGTGATACAGCCCGCTGACTTGCACCGGACCCTTTTCGATGTCATGGAACAGGCAGTTCGCGGCGACGGTTCCTGTTGCGCTGTCGCCCACGATCTCGATCAACGGATTGGCCATCCAGTGGTGCATATGAGGCATCTGGCGCCAGCTGTTTTCAGCCATGGCGAGGATCCCGTCCCGGCCCGTGGCGCTGCCGAACCCCGGAAGATCGAGGCTGGCGTCGAGGTGCCAGATGTCCTGCAAGAGCGCCGCGTCGATGCGGTCGAATGCGTTCGAGTATGCGCTGATCAGTCGATCGATCGCGGCGCGACTTTCCAGCGCGTCGAGTCGAGCGCTCAGGGTTTCGATGTTCATGATGTTCTCCTGGGCAAGCGTAATTGCCCCTTGTAGCCACGCGTCCCTTCGTTGAAAAACCATGCGAAGGGTGCGCGGGTGAGTGACCGTTTCAGAGTGCGCAGATATGGATGTGCGCAGGGGGTGGGCCCATTGGTTCGCGTCAGTCCAGGCCCGGGCAGGCTCGGAACGGGTTCGCGCAGGGGGCGATGAAACTTCAGATCTGCGACAACCCACCGTCGACCATCAGCTCCACACCGTTTACGTACCTGGCGTCGTCGGAGGCGAGAAACAGTGCCGCACTGGCGATTTCTTCAGGGTGAGCCATGTAGCCCAATGGCGTGATTTGCTCGACGTATTGGCGCAGTGCGGCGATGTCGCTCTCGCTCATTTTCAGCCCGTTGTCCATCAGCGGTGTGCGCGTGAAGCCTGGGCTCAACACATTCGCGCGGATTTTGCGGTGCTTGAGTTCATTGGCCCACGTGCGTGCAAATGATCGCACTGCCGCCTTGGAAGCGTTGTACAAACTCAATCCTTCCATGCCGTTGCTGGAACAGATCGAGGCGGTCAGGACAATTGACGAAGCGTCTTTCATCAAAGGCAGAAGCGTTTGAACGCTGAAAAAGACGCCTTTGACGTTCACGTCGAACATCGCGTAGTAAGCGGCCTCGCGGGTTTCCCCGAGCGGATTTTTCTCGCAGATCCCGGCATTTGCGAACACGGCGTCAAGCCGGTCGTCCCGCGCTTCGATTGTCTTCTTGAGCGTATCGAGATCCGCCTGACGCGAGACGTCTGAAACCACCGCGACAGCCTTGTCGCCAAGTCTGGCAACCGCCGCCTCCAGCGTGTCCACTGACCGTCCCGTGATGTAGACGCGTCTGGCGCCCTCGGCGATCAAGGCTTGCGCGATGGAAAACCCGATCCCCGTGGATCCGCCCGTCACCGCGGCAACCTGATCGTTGAATTTACCTGACATGTCTGTCTCCTCTGCCGTTGATGAAGGGGTCGTCTGGAACGACCTGCCCATGGTGAGCGTCATCGGAGCAGAGCGGCAGTGACACGAATGAACAATGGCCGTGCAGTTTTGTAAGGCGAAAGACGAAGCGTGATCCCCCAAAATCGGCACCCATCGGCTTGGCGCGAGCGGGCGAGAAGCCTGCGCAACAGAAGCCTGGCCTTTCAATGTTCGCCTCTCACTCGTCGTGAAACCCGAGTTTCCAAACAGGATGCCTGTCATGTCTCAAATCGAAATCGAAGCGCCCGAGCCCCGGCGCTGGTTAATGTTCGCCATCTTGCTCGTCGGTGCGTTTCTGCCGCCCCTGGATTTTTTTATCGTTAACGTCGCGCTGCCCTCGATACAGGAGGATCTGGGTACAGGGTCCTCTGCCGAGCAGCTCGTGATTTCTTCCTATGCGACGTTTTATGCCGTCACGCTGATTACCGGTGGGCGACTCGGCGATCTGTATGGTCGCGGCCGAATGTTCTTCCTTGGCCTGCTGGGCTTCGCCGCCGCGTCGTTGATGTGCGGCCTGGCGGCTTCGCCCTGGATCCTCATCCTCGGACGCGCCTTGCAGGGCGTGACCGCCGCCGTGATGGCGCCTCAGGCGCTCGCATCGGTGCAGGCGATTTTCCCGGCGTCGGAAAGACCATTGGCACTGAGTCTGTACGGGGCTGTGTTTGGACTGGCGTCTGTGATCGGTCAGGCGCTGGGCGGCGTTTTGATTGCGGTCGACGTGCTGGGCATGGGGTGGCGCGCGATATTCCTGGTCAACCTGCCGATCGCGTTGCTGGTCCTTGCGTTCGGCATCCCTGTGCTCAAAGAAAGCCGTGCGCTGCACGCGAGCCGGCTGGACCTGGTAGGCACGGCGTTGTCGATGCTGACCCTGACCGCCCTGGTCGTGCCGCTGATCGAAGGCCGCGAAGCAGGATGGCCGTGGTGGGCGTGGCTGTCGCTCGCCGCAGCCCCTGTGCTGGCCGTGTTGTTCTGGCGATACGAGACTCGCCTGCTCCTTGCCGGCGGGACACCTGTCCTCGACCCGGCCGCACTGAAAGCCCCGGGCCTTGGCCGAGCGTTACTGGTCGCACTGTGCTTCTACGCAATCGGCGTGTTTTTCCTGCTGTTATCGATGTACATACAAGGCGCGCTGCATATGACCGCACTGCATGCCGGCCTGATCTTCCTGCCGTTCGGGGCGGGTTTTCTGCTTGGCCCGCTGTCGGTGCCTCGCCTGGGGCGCGCGCTCGGAGAATACGTGAACCCGCTGGGCATGGCGCTGGAAGTATCAGGTTTTCTATGGCTGGGCTGGCTCGTGTCAGTGACGCCGACCACCCTCGCCCCGCCCCTCACGTCCCTGACGGCCATCCTGTTCCTGATTGGATTCGGGCAAGGGCTGGCGCTGCCGACGTTGATGCGCATGGTCACCGGCCGTGTCGCGCCGGCGTATTCCGGGATGATCGCAGGCATCACCAGCGCAACGTTGCAAATCAGCACTTCGTTGAGCGTCGCCCTGATCGGCGGCGTTTTTTATAGCTTGCTGGGAGAACGGGCAACGGCCGTCAGCATCACCCACGCCTTCACGGTTTCTGTCTTGTGCATCGCCGCCTGCCTGGCCGTAGGCGCTGCGCTGAGCCTGACGTTAGCGCGGCAGTCAGCGCGTGTACCGCAGGCGTCGGCTGTTCGCCCGACCTGACGGCTGCAACGCCCTACCCTGCGCCGATCATGCTGGAGGCAAGGTCGGCCAGCGCACGCAGCCGGTCCATCTGACGCATGTCCTGGTGATACCCCATCCAGATGTCCCGCCCTGGCGGTGGCTCGTCTTCATCCAGCCGTCGCAATCCAGACACCGAGTCGCCGAGGACCCGTGGCAATACGGCAACGCCAAGCCCCTTCGCGCACATCTGCGCCTGCACCGTCCGACTGCTGCTGGTGAACACGGTGCGCGCCAGCGGATAGCGCTGCTGCAGCCATTGCACGTCCGGGTAGTGGGCCTGGGCGACGTTCATCAGGATCAGGCCCAGGCCCTCGCCGCCCGGATGCGGCGCCGGGGCACGCAAAGCGGCATAGAGCCCGTACGCCAGAGTGGTCAGCTTGCGGTGGACGATGTCCGGTTCGGTGAAGGGCACGATCCGGAAGGCAATGTCGGCATCCCGGCGGGCAAGGTCGAACAGCCGATGCCCGGCGATGACCTCGGGAACGATCAACGGATACCGTTGCACCAGTTCGCTCAAGACGGGCGACAACACATGGCAGGCGAACCAATCGGCTGAGGATATCCGCAGCACGCCTTCGGGTTGATCACCATGGCCTGCGAGCCGACGCTCGATGGCTAGCGCGCTGTCCTCCATGTCCTGCGCCAGACTGAGAATCCTCTCGCCACTGTCTGTGAGCACCAGCCCCTGGGCCGTGCGAAGAAAAAAGGGTTGCCCACTGCTTTGTTCAAGTACCTGCAAGCGGCGCCCCACCGTCGGGTGACTGACCCCCAATTGCCGGGCAGCGCCACCCAGCGAGCCGCTGCGGGCTATCGCCAGAAAGATCCGCATGTCACTCCAGTCCATGCCTCACCCCATACAAAAATGAACGACGAGGTTGCAACAATGGCAGTCCCGCAGCAATCCCCCAAGCCACATACTTTGAAGCCATCAACGACAGCAGGGGCTTCAAGATGAACATAGGATTTATTGGAACAGGCAGCATGGGGCGGGCCATCATTCCCTTGCTTATCGAAGCCGGGCATCGCGTCTCGGCGTGGAATCGCAGCCGGGAAGCGCTGGCAGCTCTGCAAGGCGTGCGCGTCCTCACAACCCCCGCCGCCGCGTTCCAGGAGGACGTCGTGATCAGCCTGCTTGCCGATGATCCCGCCGTCAGAACGGTGCTGTTAGCTCCCGCAATCCTGGACAGTGCGGACAAAGGCTGTATCCACATTGTGATGTCGACGCTCTCTCCCCCGCTCATGCAGGAGTTGCAAGCCATTCATCACGTCAACGGCGTCGCGCTGGTCGCGGCGCCGGTGTTCGGCGTGCCTGGGGTGGCGGCCAGGGGCGAATTGAACATCATGGTCGCCGGATCGCCGACCGCGATTGCGACGGTGCAGCCCCTCTTCGACTTGCTGGGAAAAAAGACCTGGCGGATGGGCGATGATCCTGTGCATGCAAGCATTGCCAAGATCGCCGGGAACATGATGATCACCCAGGCCATCCAGTCTCTGGGCGACGCCAGCGCCCTCGCCGGGCGCCATGGTCTGAACCCGGCCACGTTCATTGACCTCATGACCCAGACCCTGTTTGCCTCGCCCAGCTATCAACGCTATGGACAAAACATCGTCAATGGTTCGTTCGAGCCGGGCTTCACATTGTCGTTGGGTCTCAAGGACATCAACCTGGCCATCGACGCAGGCCATCGCGTGAACCTGGAATTGCCCGCAGCCCAAGCGGTGCGGGCAAACATGACTGCGGCTATAGCCCGGGGACTTGGGCACAAGGACTGGTCGATTTTCGCCACCGAGACGGTTGCCCACTCAGCCGATGGTTCTGACGCCCCTTGGCGATCCGCTCCCGTGAAACGCTCGCGCCGAGGAAACTTCTGGATCACCGGGCCGCGAGTGACCCAAGACGGCAAGCACTTTCAGAAAGGGCCGATGTATGTGGCCTGGGAAGCCCCCGAACACATCACCCAACCCTACCCGATCGTGCTGGTCCATGGCGGTACGCTACAAGGCACCGAATGGCTGGACACTCCCGATGGTCGTCCCGGGTGGGCCCAGCGGTTCGTCGAAGCAGGTTTTGCGGTCTTTCGAGTGGACAGGCCCGGGCACGGTCGCTCGCCTTATCACCCGGATATCATGGGGCCCATGAGCCCCGCGTTTTCCTACGAGCGTGCCCGCGAGGTCTACTTTCCGGAAGGCGGCAGTGAAACCCAGTGGCCGTTCGCAGCGGACGACGAGGCTGCCTTTGATGCCTTCATCGCTGGCTACGGCCCGATGCCGGCCGATCTGGCGGCCTCACAGACCCTGGACGCAGACCGTCTGTCCCAGTTGCTGGACAGGATCGGCAAAGCCATCGTCGTAACCCACTCCGCTTCTGGCCCCGATGGCTGGCTGATTGCCGACCGTCGGCCCGACCGGGTCGCAGCCATCGTGGCCGTGGAGCCCATGGGACCAGCCTTCGGTCATACGCCGGGCATAGGTAGCCTGGACTGGGGCCTGACTGCCGCGCCGATCACGTTCGACCCGCCTCGGCAGACACCAGACCAAGTGCGCACCGCAGATCCGTCAGCGCTAAAGATCCCTGGGCTGCAAGGTGTTCCGGTGGCACTGCTGACGGGGGAAACATCGGTGTTCGCCTCTTACGCGCCGAGCATCGTTTCTTTCCTTCAGCATGCGGGCGCCTTGGTGGAACATCTGGACCTGCCGGCGCTAGGCATTCACGGCAACGGGCACGGATTGATCTATGAACGCAACTCGGATGAGGTTTTCGAGGTGGTAAGACGATGGCTGGCTCGGCGGGACGTCATTACCGAGGGTCACTGACAACGATCTCTTCCAGTGTTGGCATGACCCTACGCAGGCGTCCCCCTGCGTGTCAGTGCGCCCGTCTGACGAGGGAGCACATGAGGGTATTTCCTTCGTAATGCCGGAGGGAAGCCTGACGGGCGCCACATGAAAAATCGCATTCTGCAGATTCGTCAGTAGCAGCTTTGGCTCGATAGCTGTCTCTCGCCGATGGCTGCTGCCGACTCAGGCCCTTAGCCAGATGGATCCGACCAAAGGGAGCGATATCGAAATGACGGTGCCCTACTCTTGAATGCAAGGGTGTATTAAGCGCGCTTCGCGGTATCGATCCCAAGTCACAACTCACCCTTGCTCGGCTTAACTCGGGCATCAAATCGCACAGTCCTTGAGTAAACGCATGCAACCCTATCCGATATTGAAGGCCATTATTACTGCCGGCGCGCTGGCTGTGGCGGCAATGCATATCTTTGTCCCATCGGTCAAAATTGACGGCATTACTGTTCTGCTATTAGCGGCTGCAGCTTTGCCGTGGCTACAACCTATATTCAGAAGCGTGAAGTTACCGGGCGGCGTCGAGATCGTCCTGCAGGAACTCAAGCAGGAGATAGAGGACGCCAGCGGAGCTGCCCAAAGCGCACAGCGAAAAGCCGACCTGGCCGTTTCCGGCATCGGCGCTGGCACTCCGCCAGGATCGCCCACTCAGGCTAGTGACAATCCGAACGAGCGGCTGCAAACCCTATCAAGAAAGTACGTTGATATTCGTGCAAATCAGGTGAGTGGTAGTGCAAGGACGCAAGCTATGGCGGCTGTTGTCCGAGAAATGATCGATCTGGTTTCGTCCTTACCGGAGTTAGACGTCGTTCCGCTACTCCGTTCGAATAATTCCGGAATGAGGCTGGCTGCCTACGCCTATCTATACGCGTCACCGAACCCTCAACACCTGAGCGAGCTGGTCTCCAGCGTGACAGCGCTCGAAGACACGCCATTCGGACAATACTGGGGGCTGCAGGCAGTAGGCCGTAACCTCGGAGCCCGTATCGGAGACCGCACTTCGGAAGACTTATACCGAGACCTCACCGCCTTTGCGGACCGCATTCCGCGCGGTTCGGATCGAGACTACGAAGTGCGTAAGATAATTACGCAAATGCGGCCGTCCGCCTGACTCTCCACAATCGTATTTTGCGGGCTAACTCGTGGCTCCAGCGTTCAGTGCTTTAGAAGCATCGCCCTCCTGTTGCAGGGTGAAATCGAAAGCGCTGAAGAAATACCCTTAAAGGCGCTGGAGCTGAGGGTCACCCTCTCTCTATAACAACTATCAGACATGCTGGCTTGCCGTCCGGGCATTTCTCGGTCCAGACATTGATGCTCTTCAACCTCCAATTGTCCTTGCTGGCCTCATTCAGGCGGGTCTGGAGATCGACTGGTTGAACAGCGAGCGCCCGATATTCAGTCGCCGCTGCAAAGGCCGTACTCAGCAGCAGCCACCCACCCAACATCAACGGCCATCGCCATGCTGATAATTTCATAAAACCCTCGTCATGTTGCGTTGATGAGCGTTGGCTTTCCCTCACACCCCGTTCCCCGGATAAGGAAACGCTGCCGGTTTGCTCAGCTTGGGATTGAGGTAGGTGCGAAGCGCCGCGTCCGTCACCGCGTAGCCCCAGTTGATCAATCGTTCCTGCACGTCCTCATCCATTCGCTTCAAGCGTGTAGGGACCGTTGCCAGTTCCTGAATTCGATCCGGGGGGCAACTCAGACTCAGGGCGCGGTTGGCGTAGAGCGCGTAGTCGGTGCCGATGCCCCAATAGGCTCCCTTCCTGCTGCCAGAGTCGGTGGGATTGGCCTGATAGCTGGTGATGAGCGCTCGTTTGCGAAGGCTGCGCACCTGATTGTCGATGATGTCGAGGACGCGATAAGCGTGGCGCGCCCAATCCTGTTTGGGTTCTTCCTCGGGTTTGATTTTGGCGCCAGCGTCGCTGACAAGCACGGTCTGGTAGCGTTTCCAGACGGTCTCAAGGCCCAGGTTGTCGTAGACACCGCCGTCGGCAAGCACCACGTCCGAGGTGAAGGGGGGGCGCTGCAAATCGTCACCGGACCCCGGTCTGAAGTCGGCGGGATGCAGTTCGATGGTCAGTGGTGAAAGCACTGGAGGGAAAGCGGACGAGGCCGCCACCGCCCGCGCGAGCGAGAAGTCCGGGGTCTCTATGCGCCCGACACGGTAGTCGCCCATGTAGGGTTTTGAAAAGCGCCATAGCGCGCCGGATTGCACATTGGTGGCGTTGATGATGAAGCGCGGCTCATCAGGCAGGTCGCGAAGGTTTGCTCCTTTGAACAGGTACTTGTCGTAGGCCGCGGCAATCCGGTCGCCGATGCTTCCGGGAAGCAAAAGGCCGCCGATGATCGCTTCTGCATCAAGCGTGTGCCTTGCAAGCTCGCGTATCGGCCGGACTACACGCTCTTCAAAGGAGCTCCATGTGCCGTCAAACGGCAGGTGCTTCCACTCCAGCGCCAGAACGGCACTGGTGATCGAGCCGCCCGAGACGCTGGAAATGCGTTTGACCGAAAAGAGCAGCCCGGCCTCATACAGGCGCCAGAGACTGCCCACGTGGAACAGCATGGCGCGATAGCCGCCGCCGGACAGACACAGGCCCACGCCCGGCTCGACAGGCCACGTTGCGGATTCCGCCTGTTTGCTTGTGGCCTCGCTGACCGGCTCGACGTTGTTGGTCGGCGTCTCCCCGACATCGGCATGGTCGGTGATGACCTCGAACGCAGTATCGCCGTCGAGGGCCATTGGCTGATTTTCCAGCCCGAGCACGGCAGGATCTTGGGCATTGGTCAACTTGCCGGCGGCATCGAACTTCGCGGCCATCAGGTAATCGACCTCAAGCTTGGTGTAAGCGGGATCCCAATGAGTGTTTTCAGGCACGTGGCAATGTCCGAAGTGTCCCCCTTTGGCCCAGTTTTCGGTGCTGCGCAAATGACCGCCTGGGTCCTTTCCATTCTTGGGGGGCTTGGGCAGCCCTGATGGCCATACCAATGGCACGCCGTGGGTCTGCTCAAGCCAGCGACACAGACGCGCGAGGTTTTTCAGGGTGGCTTTGTTTTTGGATTTACCCGCGAAACCGACCACTTCAATTTGCAGCGCGCGGTCGCGGTTGGTCTCAACGCCCCCCGGCGCATTGCGGAGTGAGCGCGCCGCTGTGTCGGTATCGATGTGCTGGTAAACGTTGCTGGCGTCAACGGTGAAGTGCGGATCGGACCGGTTGTTCTTGAATGCCGTGAAAGCACCTTCGGCGCTGCCGCCTTCGGTAGTGTGATGTACGATCTTGAAAACACCGCCCGTGTAACTGCCGCTGGTACCGCTGATGGGACGCTGTTCGGCAAATGGACATGTGGCCATGGTGATTCTCCTGTCAGAGGGTGCCGAGTTCCACGCCAGCGATGTAGAGCTTACGGTAATCGGTCATCTTTGCCGCCAGTTGGGGTTGCAGTGCTTTCATCGCGTTGGCATCGATGGAAAGACTGCCCGTGCTGCGCCGCAGCGATGTCTTGCCTTTCTGCAACTTGAAGAACAGTACCTGCCTCACCTCTCTATCCGCTTTGAGGGAAAACGCCATCGCTTCGGCCCTTAGGCCGTGTGCGGCGTCCAGGTAGATATAGGTGAGCTGGAAGCGACCGATTTCCCCATGGTGGCTTTGCCTGTTGAAAAGCGTGATGAACGGCGCGTCCGCGTCCATCTTGTGCAGCCCTTCGAGCACGCCGAGGACAGCCGCGGCGGCGCCTGCAATCGGGCTGAGAAAAGAAGTGATCACTCCGATGATCGCTTGGTGTACATCGAAGGCGTCCTCGTCGGAGGAGAGTTCCGCGGTCTCCTTCTGCAGAATCTGCCAGCCGAGTGTCGCGAGATTGGCGAAATAGGCATCGAAGAACACCAACGGATCGGCATCGTGCCCAACCGCATTCGTGGCGGCCAGCTGCGCGAAGAGCGAAGAGTCGGTGATGGCCTGCTTTACGTCGGCTTCAACGCCAGTGGTGAACGAGACCACATTGGAGCCGACCACCAGGGCCTGCTGTGTGGCCGGCTCAAGCGTCGGCATCCCCATCCCGGGGGCGACGCTGAAAAGCTCTGGTTTCTCTGGCAAGCTTGCGATTTTTAGAAATTGTTTGGCATGTTCCAGATCGAAAGCCATTGCGCTCACTCCGTCTTATTGAAACACGGTGTATTCGAGGTAGAGATGGGTGGAGTTCAGGGTGTTGTTGAACGGTGAGTAATTGGCATTGAGGGCGTCGTCGTTGCGAAACGTGCGCCCTTGGGTTGCGGCCAGAATGGCCTCCTGCACATTCGGGTCAGGCATCCGCCAACCCTTGACGCCTTGCTGTTTGCCGAAGGCCTCGTCCGTTGAAATCGCCGCCACCAGCAAGGGATGAGTCATGAGCTCAAGCCCCCTTTCCTTCAGCGTGGCGTTATGACTGCCGTGGTGCGCAACTTTGTAAAACCGCACAAGGCCGAGAATCTGCGCTGCCGACAACTCCCGAGTTTCGTCCTTATAGGGCTGATCGTGCCAGGACAACCAGTTGCCGACCTGGGCGTCGCCGGGAAACAGCATGAAGGTCCCATCGGGCAATTCGAACGCCAGCACCAGGCTGGTGTTGTTGGTGTCGGAATCGAGTTTGAGAGCAAGCGGCCCGGCTGCACCGAGCCAGTCCGAGTCGATTGTCCGCCGGGTCTGATCGCGTCCATCGCTGGCGGCGGCGACGTAGTAACGCTCGTTCAGCCAGCCCAGCACACCCGGGTCGGTGCTGACGTCGAGAATCGATTGCGCAGCGGGCGCGGCGCGCACGTCGTCCGGTTTGATGCGTTGAAACCGCCTGGAAAACGGGACGTCCTCGTCGGCGCCAAAAGCCTCGTCATCGGCCAGTCGGAAGAGCAAATCCTCCAGTGCTCTGTTGGCCAGATATGCCTCTTGGTCTGGCCCGGACGAGGGTTTGTCCTGTTTCAGCCTTTTCAGATCGCGCGGCGGGCCAAGGACGAAGGTCTTCAGTGTTCCAGGCGCGTTGACCACCTGTCCGGGGGAGAGAAACTCTATCTGCTGCGCGCGCTTTTTGAGCGCCTGCATGACATCGCGGCCTCTGAGGCGCTTGGTTTTGGTTCCGGCAGCGCCAAGTGCGGCGCCGGCCGCCTGAGCAACATTGTCCACCAGCGGGCCCAGAAAAGCGTCGAGGCCCGCCAGCGCAACCTGGCGGTCGGCGGCAAACGGTGATGGGTCAGGGCTGGCGGCGGCCTTTTGAATAATCTCGGAAAGTGCGGCCAACGCCACGCTGCGCTGGTCGCGCTCCTGCTGCAACTGTCTGGCCGTCGCATCGTTGTCGTCCTCGGTCCAGGCCATCCACAGTTTCTGGATCACAAGACCGTCGAACATGAGGTCCTGCGCCTGCGAAAAACCCGAGATGTGGTCCCAGTGTTCATGAGTGATAACCAGCAGATCCAGTGAGCCTTTTTTCGCGACCTGGCCAGCGTCGTCGATCTCGCCGCCTGTGCTCCTGACGATATCGGTGGCGATCTGGCGCATGCGTGTTTCGGCCTGGACACTGCCGGTGAGGATGCCGAAGTCGATCAGGATATTTGCCACTGCCTGATCGCCGTTGAGCACGCGTATGAGGAAACAGTCGCCCAGATAGCCGGCGTAGGCGTCGCCCTGAGCATCCAGCGCGCGATACATGCGTATGACGATTCTGGGCTTGCCGTCGGCTGGGCTGGCTTTCGTTGGGCGAGTCATCCGAGGCTCCGGTGCAGGAAAGCAAATGGCTCAAGATTGGCGCTCATCCCTGAACCCATCACCTGTCCCGAGGTTTTGCCGGTACGGAAGTCGCGTTGGGCCGCCAGGCGTTTGTTGTCGCAGACGTCTTTTCTGATGATGCGGATCAGCTTGCCGTCGCGCAGGTCGATGTGAATGGTTGCGCCGCCTCGGAACCAGAAGTCAGGGTCCCGAGCAAGCACGTCCGGGTCGCCTGCATCGGCCTTGTCCTGATCGGCAGGATCGTCATAGCCGCGTCGTTTTTGGGTCATCTGGATAATGAGCTGATGGGTCTCCTGGCCTTCGGGGCCAGCCCGCCGCGCGATGCGCGCGGAATGCACCTCAAACGTCGGCACCTTCGAGCGTTCTCCGTTCGCACCGGGTTTGCCGGTCCACAACGTCGGAATATGGGTGACCGGAGCCTTGCGACGCGGGTCATCGAAGCCCAACAGGCGCATACCGACCAGCTTCTCCCACCCCTCGTCGTAGGGGCTGTCCTCTTTGAACCACTCGTAAATGAGTGCCTGATTACGCTGTATGACGCCGACTGCTGCCTCTCGCAGGTTGCGCCGCCCGCCGCCGGAGGTTCCGTGGGCGCTCGCCGGGCTCCACGGCTCAATTGAGACAGACAGTTCGAGGTTGGCCAGCAAGTAGGAGAACACGTTGCTGAGCCCCTCTTCGGCGCTCTCGCCGGTGTCGCCGAACTCAGGTGTTTCAGTCAGATCGGGCTCATCCCACAACAGGCTGTCAGGGGCCATCGAGATGCATCCCGGCACCGTGATCCCGCGCTTTCTGAATGCTTCGACGAACGCAATGCGGTAACGCATCGGATCGCTGCCCACAAGATCCGTATCGGCGGTGATGATCGCCCGCAGGTATTCGCCAAAGTGCAGGTCTACCGGTGGGATGTAATCCAGCCCGCGCACGCACATGCGCAGCACCTGGTCCGCGGCTCTTCCGGCCTCGCCGGCGAGTCGGTCAACCAGTTCGGCAGAAAGCCAATCCTGACTGGACGCGCCACCGGATCGTGCAAGCCGGAACAGGTCAGCGGTCCTGCGCTCGTAGATGGTGACGAATGCATCGAAGATCGCGGCAACGAGAAAACCGCCACGCGCATGAGCTTCGAAGGTTTCAGAGAGTTTTTGCGGTGCGCTGCTTCGGCCACTGCTTTTCGCTTCGGCCTCAGTGACGGCGGCCTCTGGCTTGGGCGGCTCCAGATACTGCAGGGCGTAACGCAGCGCCCCTTGGCGCCCGGTGGCATGCCCGAACTGCAGCGCAAGACCGTTCAACAGGCCGGGCTCACGCAACGAGCCTTTGCTCTGCGCCAGTTGCTGGCGAACGACGTTCGTCATGCTGAAGTGCTGCAGCAGAGCGATGATATCGGCGAAGGCCTCATGAAAGGCCAGCGAGTCGTAATTGGAGGCTTCGATCGAACGCTGCTGCATGCCGTGAAGAATCGCGTGGGTTGTTTCATGTGCAACGATGTCCTGGGAGAGGCAGGTGAAGACCCAACTGCTGTAAGCGGTGTCGCCTTCCACCAGCTTGAAGTATCCGAACAGCAGCGCCCGTTTGACGGGGCTGTAAAAGGCGTTCTTCTCGCGCAGGCCGTGAGGGTAAATCCGTAGCCGTCGGGTGAAGTTGCGATCGGGAGAATGCTTCGGCGCATTCCTGTCACCGGCCCACAAAACGACGCGTCCCAGTGCCCGTTCAAAATTGCGGATGGTGCGCATCGCCACGGCGAACACCATCTGCTGGTGAAATTGCGGGTTACCTTCGGAAGGTGGTAACCCGTCCTGAGCCAGAAGAAACGGCGCGTTGAGGTCGACCGGGGTGTAAAACAGATTTGAACTGGGGTCGTAGTCGATCACTTCGAGATAATCGTTGGTGGGCCCTGGCTCCAACTGATCTTCCCAGCGGGTTTCCCAGGGAATCTCGATGACCGTGTCGTTGATGATCGCCGTATTGAGTTCGACTGAAGACTGAGGATCGAACGCGTAAACCCGGAGTCGTCGAACGGAAGGGGTTAGTAGCGCAGGCACGAGCCGTTGTATGGCCATCGTTTCGATCCTTGTAGATGTTCCGCTCTATAAAGCGCTTCCTCACCCAATTCCTGGGCGTCAACGCTCCATGTATCGTCGATAAGACTGCTTCGGATACTTGCTGGCGGATCCGCCCCTCGCACATTTCTGCACGCGGCACGGTACGACGACCAGGAGACAGTGAGCTCCAAAGCCTGCGTTTAACAAAAAGAAGCCCGGAAATGTCAGGGCGGATATTCGGAAGGAATGCTGCGTACTGATGCCGAGCCAACGGCTAAAACCCGCACTCAACAACTCCCCACATCTACGTGACGAGTGCCGCGTGGAACCACAGACTGCTTGCGTGTCTCATGCGACGCTTGAATCTGAGGAGTAGGGTTAGCTGAAGGATCTGTCGTCGTCCACTCTGTGCCTGAGGCGAACGACGGAAGGTAATCTGCCAGCGCTCCAGTTCGGCTCAGAGAATGGGCCCGAGTCAGCATGAGAATGAGGACTTGAAAGGCAACACGCTGCCCAGACGTTTGATTCGGAACTTGCCAGACAACCAACAGGGCGGCGATCACGCCGCTGCGCTGATCGCGATGAAGAGGCTTCGCCCTCCCAAGCCCGTTTACCGATTAGCCCACTGGAATCGGGTTATCCACCAACGACAGATTGAAGCCGTGGATCAGCGCGTGCTCATTGGAACCAGGGTTGTCCCGAATCGCGCGAATAGCCTCGACCACGACCTCAGGCGTATCCGCAGCCAGGCCTGCCATGGTTTGTTCAATGAAAGCGTCCAGGGGCATGGCGCGTGGATCATCGCCTTTGTGGACCAGATCGGTGTTTACCCAAGGCGGAGCGATCTCTTGCACAGTGACGGATGTGTCACGCAGGGTAAAACGTTGTGAAAGCGAGTAGGAATGCAGCGCCGCTTTGGTGGCTGAGTAAACGGCAGTAGCCGCCAGCGGGACGAAGGCAAGGACAGAGGTATTGTTGATGATGACCGAGCGTGGCCGAGATTTGAGATGCTCGATCAGTGCAGAGGTCAGCCGAACAGGTCCCATGAAATTGGTGGTCAGCGTCGCCAGCATCGTCTCGTCGTCGATATGACCTGCTGCGTCATCGAACGGCATGATGCCTGCGTTATTGACCAGGACGTTCAGCGACGGGTATTGGGTGATCAGCGTCCGGGCAACATCGTTGATGCTTGCAGGGTCATTGATGTCCAGCTCGATTGCGACCATGCCAGGGTTGGCTGCCGTGACTTCGTCAAGTAGCGCCTTGCGGCGCCCTGCGATGATGACTTTATTGCCCAGCGTGTGGAACGCTTCAGCCAGTCCACGACCAATACCGGATGCGCCACCGGTAATGAAGATTGTGTTGTCGGTAAGTTGCATGAAGATAACCCCTGTAATTGCCTTGAATGTTGATCATTGAATGGCGTCCCACGTCGACCTACACGCATCATTTTCTATTGATAACGCGCAGCAAGAGCTGACCCGGCTGTCAGCCGCAAGCAGCGACGCCAGGGGGAACGACTCATGATTCAAGGCAGAATGTGGGCTACTCCGAGATCCTTATCAATTCATACGATGGGTTAGGTTTTGTTTGGTTTTCTGTTGTTTGGAATCAGATGTAGGGGGATATCTTTTTCGGCCCATACGCCGATCACTAACGCCTTGCAACTATACCGCGGTATCAATTGCGCCAAGTTCTCAGACGCCTAGAATCCAGCTTTCCCTAAGTCCGAACCTCGGAGACCTTATGGGCAAACCCAAACACGCACGAGCACATTAAAAAAATATCAGTGCGCTAGACAATATGGGAAAGACCGTGATGCAGACCGTGAATATCAATGGCGAGAACCATCAACTGGATGTGCCGGACCAGATGCCTTTGCTCTGGGTCCTGCGTGATGTATTGGGTTTGACGGGAACGAAATATGGCTGTGGCATTGCTCAATGCGGTGCCTGTACCGTTCACCTGGACGGAACGGCGGTTCGGTCATGCGTGCTGCCCGTCAGTGCAGCCGCAGGCCACGCGATTACCACGATCGAGGGCGTCGGCGAGACACCCGTCGGGCGGTCAGTGCAACAGGCATGGTTGGCCCATGAAGTGGTCCAGTGTGGCTACTGCCAATCCGGCCAGATAATGGCCGCCAGTGCGTTGCTGCAACACACGCCAAAACCCGATGATCAGGCCATCGACTCTGCGATGTCGGGCAACCTCTGCCGTTGCGCAACGTACACGCGCGTACGCGCCGCCATCAAAGCGGTGAACCTATGAGTAGCTCTGACACTCCGCTGCCAGCGGCAGGTATTTCCCGTCGGCGTCTGTTGCAAAGCAGTGGCATCACACTGGGTGGTCTGGTCCTGGCAACCTGGCTCCCCTCGATGCAGGTCCAGGGTGCAGCGAAGGCTATCACCGCGCCACGATTGGGGGATATCAACCAGGGGTTTGGCGCGTTCGTGCGCGTCGGTGTGGACGGTCGAGTGACTGTCATTTCACCGAAGATCGAAATGGGCCAAGGCATTCATACCGGCATCGCGATGATGGTCGCCGAGGAACTGGAAGTGGGTCTGGACCTGGTAGATCTGGAGGAGGCGCCTCCCGATGCCAAACTCTACACAGACCCGCTGCTGACCTTCCAGGCGACGGGAGGCTCGACGTCGACTCGCTACACATGGGAACCCTTGCGCCGCGCCGGTGCGACGGCGCGCGTGCTGCTGATTCAAGCGGCGGCAACACGCTGGGGAGTCGCGCCCTCGCAATGCCATGCAGAGCAGGGTCGAGTCATCGGTCCCAACGGGCACTCAGCCGGGTACGGAGAGCTCGTCGAAGACGCAGCCAGACTGCCTGTGCCCACCGATGTCGCGCTCAAGCCCGTTGAGGCCTTCAAACTGCTGGGCAAACCAACGCCTCGGATAGACACGCCGGACAAAGTGAACGGCAAGACCCGCTTTACCATCGACCTGCAAATTCCCGGGGCACTCATTGCCTCGACCCTGACGTGCCCGGTACTCGGTGGCACACTGCGGTCTGTGGATGACAGCGCAGCGCGCAAGGTCTGGGGGGTGCGCGACATCGTACGCCTGGACGACGCAGTGGCCGTCACCGCCGAGAACTTCTGGGCCTGCCAGCAGGCACTGCAAGCATTGAGTGTCGAATGGGATTTTGGCGAGAACGCCGGGATCGGTTCGGAACACCTGGATGCCGCCCTGCAAAAAGCCAGCAGCGCCGAGGGTGTGATTGCCAGGAAAGAGGGCGACGTCAACGCCGCGCTGGGTAACGCAGCGAGCCGGTTCGAGGCCGTTTACGAACAACCGTTCCTGTCCCACTCCCCCCTGGAGCCTATGAGCTGCGCCGCTCACGTCACGGCTGACCGCTGCGACGTCTGGGTCGGCACCCAAGTCCCGGGGATGGCACAGATGACGGCGGCGGCTGTCACGGGTCTTAAACCCGAGCAGATCCAGATTCACAATCAGTTGATCGGCGGCGCGTTCGGTCGCAGGCTGGATTTCGACTTCATCACACAGGCCGTGAAGATCGCCAAACAGGTGCCCTACCCGATCAAGATGATCTGGAGCCGCGAACAGGACATGACTCATGACATGTACCGGCCGCATTACGTGGATCGGATCGAAGCGGCGCTGGATGCGAACAAACTGCCCGTGGCCTGGCAGCACCGGATCGCCGGGGCATCTGTTGTGGCGCGCTATCTGGGCGGACTGCCGCCTGACGGGATAGATTTCGACGCTGTCGATGTCTCGGTAGAACCGATCTACGACCTTTCCAGTCTGCAAGTGCATTACGTGCGCGAAGAGCCCAAGGCCATCCCGGTGTCGTGGTGGCGTGGCGTGGGGCAACTTCGCGGAACCTATGTGCATGAATGCTTTATCGACGAACTGGCGCGCAACGCCAAGGCAGATCCGGTGCAGTACCGGCTCGCGTTAATGAGCAAGCACCCCAGGGCGCAGAATCTGCTGCGCGTGCTGGCTGAAAAGTCAGACTGGAAGACACCCCTACCCGCCGGTACCGGTCGGGGAATCGCCGTCAGCCATGTCTTCGGCGGCTACGTGGGCACGCTGGTAGAACTGCAAATGCAGGGTGAAAAAGGTATCAAGATCAAACGTCTCGTAAGCGTGGTGGATTGCGGGTTCGTTCATAACCCGACCTCGGTAATCGCTCAGATTGAAGGCGGCACACTGTTTGGTTTGTCTGCGGCCTTGTTCAACGAAATTCTCATCGACAAAGGCCAGGTTCAACAGACCAACTACCACCAATACCGGGTGCTGCGCATGAGCGACGCGCCACCGGTCGAAGTCCATCTCATCCCCAGTGTCGAGGCGCCAGGCGGTGTCGGAGAGGCAGGGACTGCGTTGATCGCGCCAGCGCTTGTCAACGCCCTGCACGCTGCCAGCGGGACCCGTATCCGTCGGCTACCGCTTGCACGCTTTGGCTATTACACGGTTTGAGGAGCGGCTTATGAACATTGTGACAAGACAACTGGGCCTCGCACTTCTTGCCAGCGCGAGCCTGCCCGCACTGGCTGACGACACCCAACTACAGCGCGGTGAATACCTCGCCCGCGCAGCCGATTGCGTGGCCTGCCACACGGTACAAGGCGGTAAGCCTTTTGCCGGTGGTCTCGAATTCAAGCTGCCGTTTGGCTCGCTGTATGCACCCAATATCACCCCCGATCAACAGACAGGTATCGGAACCTGGACCGACGACAACTTTGTAGACGCACTGCAGAAAGGGGTCGGTAAAGACGGCAAGCACTACTACCCGGCGTTTCCGTACCCGGCCTACACGAAGATGTCACGGGACGAAATACTGGCGATCAAGGCCTATCTGTTCAGCCAGCCTGCGGTTAACCAGCCCAGCCAGCCCGACACGCTGTCATTCCCGTTCAATCAGCGCTGGGGAATGGTGTTCTGGAACGTCCTGTTCCATGACAACGAACGCTATACCGCAGACCCCAAACAGTCGCCGGAGTGGAATCGCGGCGCCTACCTGGTGGAAGGGCCCGGTCACTGCGGCGAATGCCATTCCCCGCGTAACCTGATGCAAGCGCTCGACAGTGGCAACAGTCTGGCGGGCAACGTCATTGAAGGCTGGAATGCTTACAACATCAGCTCCGACGCCAAACACGGCATCGGTGCATGGGACGAACTGGCCCTGGTCAGCTTTATGCGCACCGGCTCCGCCCCAGGCTTTGGGGTAGCAAGCGGCCCCATGGCTGAGGTGGTTGAAAATAGCCTGCAATACCTAAACACAGAGGACCTCAAAGCCATCGCGGTCTACCTGAAATCATCACCTGCTCGTAATGAGGGCGTGGCCCGGCCCGAACCGACGGTGCTGGTAAACGTCAAATCCCAGTCAGCACTGGGCCAGAAGGTGTTCGCAGATGCCTGTGCGGCGTGTCATCGACCAGACGGGCACGGCAATCAGACGCCTGTTGCCACGCTTCTGGGACTGAAAACGGTGAATGATCCAGCAGCCCATAACCTCATAGGCGTGATTCTGCACGGGCATCCCGCTACACGCGTGGCGCAACGAATGCCTGCGTTTGCCAAGGCCTATAACGACCAAGAGCTTGCCGCTGTGAGCACGTACATCCTGCAGCGCTTTGGCACCACCAACAGCACTGTCGCTGCTGAAGCCATTACCGAACGGCGCTAGTTGGGAGGGACATCACATGGAAACGCAGACCTTGACGTAGTGCGTGCTGTCCTGGCCTGGCGTTGGGGCGGATAAGGTGTGCACTTGTCTAACGTGGTCCAGACCTGGGGAAGCGCACCGCGTCAACCAGGCTCCATGCTCATCAACGTCAGAAAAAAAACAGTTCCCGCGGATCCGCCCAAATAGACGGAGGTGATCAACAGCCGCGGGAACCGGAAAAGAGCGAACGTTTACTGCGTGCTCGGGAACCGTACCCGAAGCAGTGTGTGTGTGGCATGCGCTCAGCCCAGGCTTTCGAGCACATGACCGGTCGGGGTCATGAACTCGACCGCACTTGTAATGACTTGCGCGTCGCCAAGGATGCGCCGATGACCTGGTCCGCGTTTTTCAATCAGGGTCGAACGCGCCCAAGCCTCCCGCAGCGCCCGTGATTGGGCGACCGGTACGACGCGGTCATCGCGGTCATGAATGATCAGCCCCGAATGCCTGAGCCCCAGGGCCAGGGCAGGAAGATCGACAGATGCCAGCGTGGCGCCCATGAAAGCCTCCACCCAAGCGCAGAACGCTACCGTTTGCCGATCATCCAGACAGTGGGCACGTGCGATCCCCAGAACGACAGAGGTCATCGAACTGGGCCCGCAAACATGAACACTTTGCTGGACTGACAACCCATTGCCCAAGGCCCAGAGGGCTGCAGTAGAACCGGCGGAATGGGCGATGATCCCATGCACATCGCCCAGATGCCCTGCCAGTTTCAACGCCGCCCTGCCCGCATGAATCACGCTCGACACCTCACCGCCGGAGTGGCCATGGCCCGGCGCATCGAAGACGGCAACAGAGAACCCGGCGGCAAGCAGTGGTTTTACGAACCCCATCAGATGCGAGCCCCGGCTGGACCAGCCGTGCATCAGCAAAATGACGGGCCCGCTGCCGTATATCCAGAACGCCAGGCGTTCTCCGTCGACATCCAGCGACGCCATCCATCCCTTGCCAAGAAAGCTGACTTCACTCCACGAGGCAGAAACCCTCTCCGGCACGGCAAAGGCTCGGCACGCGGCCTCAAGCTCAGGATCGGGGACGTTCAAATCGGCGAGAAGGTTCAAGGTGCAACTCCTTTGGGCAAGGACAGTGCCGGCTCACAGGTCATTGAGGGACAGGAAAATCGACCACCGTGTCATTGATGCGGTTGAACACATTGGTAAAGGTGATCACCGAAATCGCCAATCCGATGTGAACGATCTCTTCGCCGCTGTACCCGACTGCCTGCAGGGCCTGGACGTCCTCTTCCGGCACCGTGCCGGGGTTGAGCGCAAGGCCCCGTACGAAACGAACCAGGACATCGCGTTTGGCATCGCCGGTAGCGTTGCCCTGTCGAATCTGTCGCAGGGTGTCCGGCGACAGGCCTGCCATCTTGCCGACCATGCTGTGGGCGGCGACACAGTAGTCGCACCCTGCCAATTCACTGATTACCAGCTTTACGGTTTCCTGGTCCGCTTTGCTCAGCGGTCCACTCGCCAGAATCTTGTCTGCCGACAAAATGGCCGTGAGCGCTTGCGGCGCCAAGGTCCCCAAGGCGGCGTAGGCATTGGGGACTTTGCCCAGAGCCTGTTTGATACCGGCGTACACCTGAGCAGTAGCGCCATTGGCCTGATCGGCCGCAATTGCAGTAAAACGTGCCATGGTTGGATTTCCTCGTTGTGAAAGTGGATGGTTATAAACGTCATTGAAGTTGCAGTTGGCAGACATGGATTTTTCAAGCCGCACGCAATGGCCTTGCGCAGGTGTGCACATCCGCTAGACCACCGTTCACTGTTTAAATAGCGTAAGTATCAGGTGCCCTGCGTATTCAGCAGAGCGGTCGTCGCTCTTTGTTCAAGTAACTGTCGCGCGGAGTCAGCCATCATGACGACAGCGCCTGCCAGCATCAGAACATCTTTAAGTACCAGTCTTCCGCCGCCTGACAAATAAGGAAATCCGAACGCGGCATCACCCGTACTCTGCACCCACGCCTCGGGCGTTGTAATGAGAAAAGACAGCGTTACCAACGGAGTCAGAAATGCAAGTACAGACCCGACCATTCCGAGTCTGCGAGAAAAGAGGTAGGACAGCACCAGCAACCCAATGAGAATTTCAACGGTTCCCAGACCGTTGGAAAATGCATAGGTGTGATTGGCGGTTTGCCATTCGCGCTTGACCGGATCAAGCTGCCCCTCATGGGTGAGGTGGTCTCGATATTGGTCCGGGTGTGCATAGAACAAGGACATCACCGGATTGTTCGCCACAAACGGAGTGATACTGTCAGCCTCATACGGCACGAATTTCAACGCGCCAATCCATAGAAATATGATGGCGACACCGAGACGAATCAAATGAATGCCGATTGTGTCCAGGCGACTGGTGCGCACAAGAAGCCCCTGCACAACTGATGGTTGATGTTTCATGATTTTCGGCATCCGTTGATTGAATAAAATAAATAGCGAAGCTGACGAAAAACTTCGTTATGTCGGATCGGCTCAGCTTTTTGCCCAACACCCCCAAACCCTGGTAATCGCGCCGAACGGAATGCTTTAACTTCATCAGCATAAAAGACTGCTCGAACGTTTAAGCTCTGGCCAAAAGATTAGTCGCGCCAGGCGTCGGTCAGCAATTATCCCAAGTAACAGGTACCTTAAACCAACGTATGGTTATTCAGTCCATCGGCACGATGCGCTGAATGCAATCAATGAGGGTCTGGGCGTTATAGGGCTTGGCTAGAAAACACACGGCGCCGGCTGCCAGAGCCCGCTTGCGCACTAACTCTTTAGGGTAAGCCGTGATGAAGATGACAGGGATGGATCGCCCCCTGTTGATCAGCCTGCGCTGCAGCTCGAGACCGTCTATACCGGGCATGTGTACATCGGAAATCAGGCAATCGGTGCTATCGAGTTCCGTTGAGGCAAGAAACGCTTCGGCACATGAAAACAGACAAGGTTCATAACCCAGTGAGCGCACCAGGCTGCTCAGGGCCATTCGACACGACGTGTCATCATCGACGATCGAAATGCGGGTGACTTTATTCACTTTTATTACCCTGGGCCCACGAAGACGAGCATTCAGATGCCGCGTAGGCCCGTATGTTGACCTCCACTGAGAGGTGGACGCTCACTCGTTGGATGCATCACTGAAAATGTTGGAGGCCTGCGCGCAGTGCAGCAATTGCCATCGTCTGGGGCTGACGCCGTTGAAGTGCCTGAAAACACGGGTGAAATAAGACTGATCCGAAAATCCACACTCTTGAGCGGCGCAACAGATCGAGAGTTCTCGCGTTCTCAACAGTGCATGCGCCTTGCGGATCTGCTCTCGTCTGAACCAGTCGTGTGGCGCGAGCCCCGTCGCGTTCTTGAACGCGCGCGAAAAATGACTGCGTGAGATTGCACAGGCACTGGCGACCTGTTCAATCGAACACCCGAGTGCCATGAGGCTGATCATCAGCTCCTTGGCCTTCTTGACCCGCCAGGGGGCAAGATTTTCCAGCGTGCGTTTGTGTCCAAAACCCTGGACCGACGATAGGCCCTGCCGGTTCTCGCAGAAAGGCACGCTGAATGAAATCGGGCTGACAGTGGAACTGACACTTGGCGCACTCTGGATCGTGGATAAGCATTGGTCCTGGGCCATGAAGTCACCTGGAAGATTGCGATACCGAGCCGTGGGACGTACCTGCAACGTCACTCAGCAAGGCAACAGAATGGAATCGCCCCCATGGGGCGTATGAAAAAAGCCTGATGCAACGAAGTCAGCCCATGAGCGGTTATGGCAGCTCCAGTTGATGGCCAGCCCGAACCACGTCGGCGATGCTGCGGGCGTGTAGTTTGCGCATCATGTTGGCCCGATGCAGTTTTACCGTGATCTCGCTTACCTTCAGATGGCCGGCGATCTGCTTATTGAGGAGGCCCTTCACTACTCCCCCCATGACCTGTTTTTCCCGGGGAGTCAGGCAATCGAACCGACTGCGCAATGAATCGATCTCACGCTGTTTCTCGACAAACTCGCAATGGCTGGCCACCGCCGTTGCCACGGCATCGATCAGATCCTGGGAGCGGAATGGCTTGGTGAGAAAGTCCGCCGCACCGGCCTTCATCGCGCGCACGGACATTGGAATATCGCCATGGCCGGTCATGAAAATGATCGGCATGTGGTTATCGGACTCCGTCAACCGCTGCTGCAGATCGAACCCACTGTAGCCCTGTAGCCTGACGTCCAGAACCAGACATTGCGCCTTTCCCGCCAGCGGGTCGGCGAACATGTCTTCGGGGCCGGAAAATGCCCGTGTGTTGTAACCGACGGACTTCAGCAAACTGGCAACGGCGCCGCTCAGTACTGAATCATCGTCGACAATAAAGACAATCGGGGCGTGCGTTTGCGCTGCCCTTGAAACGTTTGATTGATGCATTTCGACCTCCTTTTCGACGTGATTCAAGTTGACCGGGCGCATTGTCTTACAACACCTTTCGTTGTCTGCCGAGTTGGCGACCGGCCCATTATCGGGTAACACGTCTTCATGTAACGGCCGGCGCTCATTTCATGACCAAAACAATATTTTTGGTGAAAAACACCTGTGCAGATCGATTATTTCGCAAGAGCCGGTCACGCGCCGGTATTAACTTTGTGCTTGGGCAGCTAATGCGTCAATTCATACTTAAGGTTAGGTAGTGAATGGGAACGATGCAGTGGCACCGTCCGCTGCAGAACAATACAGAACACAACGACATCACTGTTTCGTCCTGCTGAAAGTGCTCAGCAACCCTGATTCAACGCTCAGTTCTGACCGGAATTACTCACCTGATTGCCCCTCTCTGGCATCACGCCTGAGTGACTGTGGGGATACGCCTAACTTGCGGATGAAGACCTCGCGCAGATGGCGCCGGTCGCGAAAGCCCGTCTCTCTGGCGATGATCTCCAGCGAATGGTGACCGCGCTGAATCATGTTGCGGGCGGTTTCGAGGCGCAGCTGCTCCACCGCCTTGGCCGGTGACAAGCCTGTTTCGGATAGAAAAATTCGCCTGAACTGCCGCTCGCTGAGGTGTACGATCTTCGCCAGAGCGTCGGCGCTAAGGTCGCCGGAAAGGTTGGCCCGAGCATGCTCGAGCGCTGCCTGAACCCGATCTGACCTGGGCGCGATATTGAGCATTTCGGAATGCTGAGACTGCCCCCCGGAGCGACGGTGATACATGACCAGAACCCGCGCAACGCGGTTGGCAACCTCGTGCCCCAGGTCCTTTTCGACCATGCCGAGCACCAGATCCATCGCCGCCGAGAGTCCCGCGGAAGTCCAGATGGTGCCGTCATTGATGAAGATGCTGTCGGGCTCCACGACGGTGTTCGGAAAGCGCTGCTTGAGCACGCCGGCGTAGGCCCAGTGAGTCGTAACGCGTTTGCCTTCGAGCAACCCCGCCTCGGCGAGTACGAAAGCTCCGGTACACATGCCGCCCACCCGCTGAGCGCGGCTGGCGGCGACTTTGACAAAGTTCAACTCTTCGAGGGTGCTGTCGCGGGCCAGCGGATCGACGATTCCGGACACCATCCAGGTGTCGGCCTGGGCCTCGCAGGTCGCTTTCACGGTGTTGACCGAGGCGCCGATCGAGGAGGTGATCACCCCGCCGCTCAACGAATAATTGGTGACTTGATAGACCTGTTCCTTCGCTACCACATTGGCGAACTCGAACACTGACTGGGTGCCCAGCGCCATGACCTGAAACCCTTCCGTGAGGAAGTAACCGATTCTGTGCATTTCCACTCCCTCCGGCGTCATGTCCGAAAACATGACCGTAATTGTCGTTTCAATTCCAGTCAACGCGATGCACGATGAGCCTACGACATAAAACCGGACACAGGTGGCACGAAAACAGGATAAAACAGGTCATCTGGAGATGATTTTCGTTGCATCCTACGCGCAACTAATTGAACAGGCCAGTCGGAAAATTATTAAGAGCCTACCGCAGCTAATTATCAGAGCACGATAAACTGCGGGACAATTAAAACACACTTACAAACTCCTGACTCAAAGAGCAAAACGCACGAGATTCCTATTCGAAGTTCACACTTGATCGCTGTAATGACAGTCTGGAGATCACACCGATACTTCCTTTTATTCGGTGCTGATCTCATCGGTCGTCTAACTGTTCAACAACAAAGAGCACACCGCTATGACTGAACACTCCGTAAGTTTCAATGCAGCGACTCATTACCTTGAAGTCGGGGGCAGGACCCTGGCTTACCGCACATTCGGGCACGGCACGCCTCTGGTCATGTGCGTGCGGTTTCGCGGCACCATGGAGTCTTGGGATCCGGCATTTCTCGACGGTCTGGCACAACAAGGTTTTCAAGTCACCATTTTCGACTACAGCGGCCTGGGGCGCTCCACCGGCGAGCGAACCTACAACCCGGCCTCGCTGGCCAAGGACACCATCGAGCTGATCACGGCGCTGAAGCTGGGCAAGGTGGTCCTCGCAGGCTGGTCGATCGGCGGCGTGGCGGCGCAGATCGTCCTCGCACAGGCACCGCAGTTGGTCAGCCATCTGGTGTTGATCGCAACCACGCCTCCGGGCCTGTTGGCGAAGCCAGGCGAACAGCTGTTCTACGAATTGGCCAAGCGTGACAACAACTTCGAAGACTTTGTCAGCCTGTTTTTCGAACCTGACTCGCCGACCAGCCGAGCCGCCGCTGAGCGTTCGTGGGGTCGGCTGGTCTCCAGGAGAGATGACGCGAGCCCTGAAGTGCCTTTCGACTGGGCAGGCGCGCAACTGGGTGAGGGGCCGAAGAACCCGGTCTTTCCGGCCGATGCGGTGCTGCATGTCCTGAAAAACACCGAGGTTCCGGTTCTGCACCTGGGCGCCGATCACGACATCGCCTTCCCGGTCGAGAACTGGTACGCCCTGAGCGATCAACTGCCGACACTGCACGTCGTCACCTTCCCGAGTTCCGGCCACGGCCCGCAGCTGCAATACCCGCGTACTGCCGCCAGGCACATTGCCGCGTTCGTCGAGGCTGCCCACGACTGACACCCGATCAACCGGGCCAGCGTTCTGCTCGGTGCGACGCTGGCCCCACCGACTCTTCGACAGCAATGGACTGCTCTTCTTCGCCCATGGCGCGAGGGAGCATCACCGTGAACAACCGTGACCTGCCACATCAATCGTTGACACCGGACGCTCACTTTCTCATCGCGGCATCAATCTGCTTTGGCCCGAAACGCTGTGCGTCAAGCCGGCGGGCCGCGGACGCGTGTCAGTCCGATAACACTCATTACCAAGGTGACTTATGACAACCCGAACAACCTATCGAGCCGTCGTGGCGACAGCCCCCGGCAAACTGGAACTGGTAGAGCGCCCGATCACTGAACCGGGCCACAGCCAGGTGCGAATACAGGTTGAAGCCTGCGGTGTCTGTCACTCCGACAGCGCGACCGTGGAAGGCTTTGCAGGCGTTCCTTTTCCACGCGTGCCGGGCCATGAAGTGGTGGGACGCATTGACGCCATCGGCGCCGGGGTTCAGGGCTGGAGCGTTGGCCAGCGAGTGGGCGTGGGCTTTTTGGCAGGCGAAGACGGGACCTGCCCATCGTGCCGTCAAGGCGACCCGGTGACCTGCCAGAACCCAGTGATCAGCGGCATGACCATCGACGGCGGCTACGCCGAGATCATGATCGCCGAGGCGCGTGGGCTGGTGCGGGTACCTGAAGAGCTGGATGCCACCCTGGCCGCGCCTCTGCTCTGCGCAGGTCTCACCACTTTCAACGCCTTGCGCAATTCCGGCGCGCAAGCGGGAGACGTGGTGGCAATCCACGGCCTGGGCGGGCTTGGCCATCTGGGCGTGCAGTTCGCGCGCAAGATGGGGTTTCATACCGTGGTCATCGCTCGAGGGGCCAGCAAGGCCGAGCTGGCGCTGTCATTGGGTGCTCACCGCTACATCGACGCCACCGAAGAAAACGTTGCAGAGGTCTTGCGCGCCATGGGCGGAGCCAAAGTCGTGCTCGGCACCGCGCCGACTGCACAGGGCATGGCAGAGACGATTCCCGGCTTGTCGGCTCGGGGTCAACTGGTGGTGGTCGCGGTCCCCGGCGAACCCCTGACGGTGAGCGCAACGGACCTGATCTTCGGCGCCCGCTCGGTCATCGGCGCCCTCACCGGTACGGTGGTAGACAACGAGCAAACCCTGGCTTTTGCCAACCTTCAGGACATTCGCCCACTGATCGAGACGTTCCCCCTCGAACAGGCACCCGAGGCGTACGCCCGAATGATGCGTGCGGACGTTCGACTGCGTGCCGTTCTGGTCATGGGCGCGCAGCAAGCCTGACACCCTCTTCTGCCTGATGCGCGGGGTGCTTGTCCTGCGGGCCGTTTGACCAGGACAAGCCTCCTCTGTTTTTTTCAACCTGTGCATGAACCCGTCTGGAGATCTTTCAATGGCGCGTTTCACACCAACTCCCGTCTATCGGGCGACCGGCGTCGATACCTTCGCGTTCATGGGAACGGGTAGGACAAGCGACCACCTCGACCGGGCGGCCAGATGACTCAACCCATCACTCTCGCCGAGGCCGAAGTTTTCGAGCGTTTTCACGACGCGGTGTTTGTGCGTGACATGGAAGGAAAGATCTGTTTCTGGAACTCCGCCTCGGCCGCTCTTTACGGATGGCCCTCACATACGGCACTGGGGGCGCACGCCCGTACGCTGCTCAAATGCAGACATGAGCATGATGGCCACGATAAGGCCGATGACCGGCTGCTGGCGGACGGTTATTGGGAAGGCGAACTCTCACGTCTCACGGGTGCGGGATCGCGCCGCCTGGTGAATGCCCGTTGGTCTCTGCGCCGAGATGCTGCCGGTCAACCCATCGGGATCCTGGAAACCGGCTACGATATCTCGCTCGCCAAAGAAACCGAGCAGCATCTGAAAGCCAGCGAGTACCGCTACCGCAACCTGTTTCAAGCCATGGCGGCTTCGTTCTGGGAGCTGGATTTCACCGCCGTCGGACCCAAGATTCGAGCCCTGCTCGACGCCGGAGTGCGCGATCTGGAAGCGCACTTTCTGGCTCACCCGGACGTGGTGCGCGACTTCATGCGCTGCACTCAGGTGGTGGACCTGAACGATCACAGCATCCGGCTGTTTGGCCGTGGGGATCGTACTGAGATGCTGGGAAACATCGACCGCTACTGGCCGGACGAGAGCGTTCAGGTGTACGCCCGCTGCGTCGTCAAATCCCTTTCCGGCCTGCCGAACAACATTGAAGTGACACGCCTGAGAACCCTCGAAGAGAAAGAATTCGAGTGTCTGTTCACCGCCTGTTTTTCCAGAGAGAACATTGCACGAGGGGTGATTCTGATCGGCATCATCGACCTGTCGGAACTTGCCGCGGCGCGCCACGCGCTGGAGATCATGCAGACGGAGCTGGCCCATGTGGCACGCATCTCTATTCTCGGCGAGCTGAGCGCGTCGATTACCCACGAAATCAATCAACCCCTGACCTCGATTTCCACGTATGCCCAGGCGGCGCTGCGCTGGTTGCGGCGACCCGAGCCAGATTTGAAAGAGGTGGAAATCGCCCTGACGCAGATCGTCGATGAGGCGCAGCGCACCGACGACGTCATCACCCGCATTCGCGGCATGGCACTGCGTCGGCCGGCTGAAGAGTCCGACGTGGCGATCAATGACGTGGTGCAGGATTCACTGCAGTTCACCGACCACGAACTGCGCAAGCACGCTGTTCGTCTGACCACTGACCTGGCGGTCGCACTCCCCGCCGTGCGGGCTGACCGGGTGCTGCTGCAACAGGTGATCGTCAACCTGTTGATGAACGCCGCACAAGCGATGGCATCGGCCGATTCGGCAGTGCGAGAACTGATCATACGCAGCGAAATACTGTCCACCGGCGAGATCAGGCTGCAAGTGCTGGACAGTGGCCCGGGCATCGCACCAGGCCTGGAGGGGAAGCTGTTCGAAAGTTTCTTCACCACCAAAGCCACGGGGATGGGAATGGGACTGCCGATATGCCGTTCGATCGTGGAGGCTGCGGGCGGGGCGATTGAGCTGGCGAACCGCGACGATGGCGCTTCAGGGGCCAGAGTTATGCTCACTCTGCCAGCGTTGTAAGAGCAGCAAACACGTCTATGGAACAGGGCCCTTCCTTGCCTGGCAATGAAGGGCCCTGTGCGTCAAGCCTTGATGAAAGCCAGAAGGTCCTCGTTGATGACCTCCGGATGAATCGTGCACATCCCGTGGGGGTAGCCTTTGTAGACTTTCAGCGTGCCGTTTTTCAAAAGCTTGATCGACAGCTCGGCTGAATCCGCAATCGGCACGATCTGGTCGTCATCACCATGCAGGACCAGAACCGGCACGCTGATTTTTTTCAGGTCTTCGGTGAAGTCGGTTTCCGAGAAAGCCTTGATGCAGTCGTAGTGAGCCTTGGCCCCGCCCATCATGCCCTGACGCCACCAGTTCTCCTTGATACCCTCGGACACCGTCGCGCCCTCGCGGTTGTAGCCGTAGAACGGCACCGGCACTTCTTTGTAAAACTGCGCACGGTTGGCGGCCAGCGCCGAGCGGAACCCGTCGAAGACGTCAATTGGCAAGCCGCCCGGATTCTTCGCGGACTTGACCATGATCGGCGGCACAGCGCCGATCAACACAGCCTTGGCGACACGACCGGCCCCGTGCTGAGCGACATACCGGGCGACCTCGCCGCCGCCTGTGGAATGACCGATGTGCACCGCGTCCTTCAACTTCAGATGCGCCACCAGGGCGGCGACATCAGCGGCATAGGTGTCCATGTCGTTGCCGATAGAGGTTTGCGTGGAGCGTCCATGACCGCGACGGTCGTGGGCAATCACCCGGTAGCCTTTGGACACGAAAAACAGCATCTGCGCATCCCAGTCATCGGCGCTGAGCGGCCAGCCATGGTGAAACACGATCGGCTGGCCCGTGCCCCAATCCTTGTAGAAAATCTCCGTGCCGTCTGAGGTGGTGAAGCTCGTCATGTCATTGCGTCCTTTTTTGGGCGTCGCGGCCGTGGTGGCCTGAGCGCCAGTTGCGCCCATGACCATTGCTGAAAGTGAGCCTGCGGCCAGCGCCGTCGCGCCGACCTTGAGCACCTGCCTGCGTGAACTCGATGGAGTGTTGGGAGTGTCAGACACAGTCGTTACCTCTCTTGGGTAGTAAACCAAAGCAAATCAGGGGTGGGCGCCAACGGTGCCCGCCACAATGTCGGGAATATCTACGTGCTCAGCGCACGCCGTGGGCTGCGCCAGCGCTGTTGGCTTCGCAGACCTGTATGGAGAGCAAAGCGTCTTGAGCGATCAGCGCGTCGAAGGCGGGTTGGAACACGTGCTCCAGGCTTGCGCGCATCGCATCGATGGAATTCCAGGCACAGTGAATGGCCCAATGCCCCACGCGAGGCTCTACGGTTTCCAGCTGGCAGCGCATACAGCCGATGGCGTTCTCCAGCTGCGCGACCGATTCCTGCATCAGGCGCGCACAGGTCCAGGAGAAGCACTCGCGGGTATGAATCAGAACGACTTTTTCCAACGCATAAGTGTTCATTGGATTTCCCGGTGGATGGCCAGTGCCGAGTCGTCAGGGCGTCGGGACGGCAGCGCAAGGAAGTGCTCGAGCTGATCCCTATGATCTTGCGCGCGGGAGCGCTGCGCCATTATCGGTTCGCATAGCCAACACACACTTTGGTATGGGGTATGAGCAGGAATGTCGCCCACGCTCGGGCTTCGCATCAATGCGGCATCCGGCTGAATGCTCAGCGGGCGAAGTTGACTTCGACCGGCCGCCCACTTTCCGCCGCGCACTTGAGGACGTCGACACGCTATTCGTGGCACACGGCACTTCAGATCGTCAGATTGACAATGAAACTGCACTGATTGACGCGGCCGTCGTGGCGGGCGTGAGTCATATTGTGAAGCTTTCGGCGATGCTTGCTCGAAGTGGTGAGCACGCACTCCCAGCGGGCCTATCACCTGACCGGGCCTCGCTCCTGGACGATGCTGGGCGTTGCAGAGGAGCTATCAGGATTGCTACAGCGCAGGGTGACTTACCATCAGCGTCCTGCAACCGAGCACGCGCAGCGTTGGTCAGGGATTGGCGCGACTGAGCTGTTGGCTGACCTCCTGACCGGTATGGACTTGATGTATCACGAGTCGGCACTGTCTGAGAGCACCTTCACTGTCGAGCAAATGACGGGCAAACCACCGCGCTCCTTATCCGACTGGTTGATCGAGAACATTAGCCTCTACCGCTGATGCACGCGCTCAGGATAGATCAGGACGACCGCTGGTAAGATTCGAGCCTTGCAGGATGCATCGATCAGATCAGCCATAGCAGCCCCATTTTGGTCAGCTCATTTGAAAGACTTCTGGACCGCCTTTCCTTGTTTTCGAGGAGGTCTCATGCGTCGCGTAAAGAAGGGCTATTGCCGCAGAGGCTGCAGTCGGACAGAAGCGGCCACTCAGATTCATGTATGGGGTGCGGCTCGCACATTACTGCCGCCCAGAACGATCTCTAGGAGCGCTATCAATCATCGTAGTAACAATATTTTACATCTCTGTGAGAGATATCTATGATCGGGCCTGGAGATGGCATTCCTCCACTTACCAACCGCTGCGCCCGTAGCAGCTGATGATGCCTACAGACACCTGATCAAGACAGGGCTGTAGGCGTTCGCGCGCAAAATCCTCTTCTTGGTCAGGCTCACTTTCCTATGTGTGGCTGACCCCATGTCAAAACTCAGAAAACTTGAACAACTTGACCTGCTTCCTTACATCGGCAAATGGTTGGTGCTTGCCAGTGCGGTAGCGCTTCTGGCGGGATCGGCATCCGCGCTGTTTCTGTTCTCCCTCGATCACGCGACCCAATGGCGTGAAACCCATCGCTGGGCCATATGGCTGTTGCCCGTGACAGGCTTTGCGGTGGGGCTGGTTTACCACCTGATCGGCAAGCCGGTGGATGCGGGCAACAACCTGCTGATCGACGAGATTCACGACCCAAAAAAAACCGTGCCGTTGCGCATGGTGCCCCTGGTGCTTGCGGGTACGCTGATCTCGCATTTGTTTGGTGCATCGGTTGGACGCGAAGGCACTGCCGTGCAAATGGGTGGCGCGCTGGCCGATCAGATAACTCACCTGTTCCGCCTGCGCCGCGAAGATCGCCGAATCATGCTCATGGCGGGCATCAGCGCAGGCTTCGCTTCGGTCTTCGGCACGCCGCTGACCGGAGCACTGTTCGGCCTTGAGGTGCTCGCTATCGGTCGCATGCGGTATGACGCGTTGTTCCCGTGCATTGTCGCCGCCATCGTCGCTGATCAAGTTGGGCTGCTCTGGGGCGTCGTGCACACCCACTACGTCATCGGCGAGATCGCGCCCGTGCAGGCCTGGACAGTGATGGCCGTGGTCGTCGCGGGCATTGTGTTCGGGCTCGCGGGACTGCTGTTCGCCACCGCCACCCATACCCTTGGCGCATGGGTAAAAAAGCTGATTCCCTACCCGCCGTTGCGCCCTGTGCTGGGCGGCATTGTGGTGGCGACAGCGGTGTGGGCACTCGATTCGTATCGGTACATCGGCCTGGGCATTCCGAGCATCGTTCAGTCCTTCGCAACGCCGGTCGCGCCCTGGGACTGGTTCGGCAAGCTTGCGTTTACCGTCGCCTCACTCGGTTCAGGGTTCAAGGGTGGCGAGGTCACGCCGCTGTTCTACATCGGCGCGACGCTGGGCAATGCACTTGCACCGCTGCTGCACTTGCCGTTTTCGATGCTGGCCGGCATCGGCTTCGTCGCGGTCTTTGCCGGCGCCGCCAACACCCCGCTGGCAACGATCGTCATGGCCATGGAGCTGTTCGGCCCCGAGATTGCCCCACTCGCCGCGATTGCCTGCATCGCCAGCTATCTGGTGTCGGGCCATAACGGGATCTATCACGCCCAGCGCGTGGGCCACAGCAAGCACCGCCATGCCCTGCCCGCCGATATCCGCCTTTCGGAAATCAAGAAATTCCACTCGCAACGAAATGCCGAGAGCACGCCAAAAGCAGTGCCGGAGGATAAGCAGAAATGAGTGAGTCAAAACCGAATCGCCTGACCACGTTGTAGCTGTATTTTCCAAGTGCGAACTCTCACCATCAGCTACGGCGCTCTAGGTACGGTGAACGGTACAGCTAAGCTGATCGCCTGCGTGACAGTGGGCATTCTCTGGACAGCAGTCTTACCCACATTTGCGTTCCTTTTAGCGGCCTTGCTGATGGCGTCCGGAACGCTGTCGTTCACTCGATTGAAGCTTACTGATAGACACCTGACGGCCTGAAGCGAAACAGCAGTTCCCTGCGTCCGCTTTGGGTCGGATAGCGACGGTTCACTACCGCCGCCAAATCCTCAAACTTCAGTCTGCTCCGAAATGTCCAAAGCATCGTCTACCTCAATACCCAGGTAGCGTACCCTGCTTTCCAACTTGGTGTGTCCGAGGAGCAACTGCACAGCCCTCAGATTCTTGGTTCTTCTGTAGATCAACGTCGCTTTGGTTCGGCGCAGCGTATGAGTACCGTACAAAACGGGATCGAGACCGATCGAAGCAACCCATGCCTTTACGATACGTGCGTATTGCCGCGTAGAAAGGTGCTCGGAATTCGAATACGACTGGGAAACAAGAAGTCTTCGCCTTGCAGATGCGCGATCCGTATCCAGGATTCTAGTGCCTTCCGAGTCTGCTCCATTATTTCGAACTGCACCGGCCTTTTAGTCTTTTGCTGCATCACAGTAACCCGAGGGGCGACGCGCTGGCCGTGTGAGATGTCGTTAACCCGCAGCTTGGTGAGATCGCACGCACGTAATTTGCTGTCGATGGCCAGATCGAAGAGCGCCTCATCTCTGGTTTTCCCTGTTAGCTGGAGCCTGACTCGAATTTCCCATATGTCTCTGAGACGGAGCGGAGCTTTCTGCCCCATCAGTTTTCCCTTGTTCCAGCTTTTTTTCGATTGGAATGCGGTGATAGGCATGACGTGTCCTCCATACGTGTTGAAGGACAAGCATGGACCTCATAGGCAACAAGGTCGGGCGCTAACCGACCCAAAAGCGGCCTGTCGCGGAAGACAGCAATCGGCCAAAAACAGTCACTGCCCGCGCTGTATCTCGTGCGCAGCTCAGCCTGGCTTGAGCTTCCGCCGGCGCCTTCAAAAGTTGTATTTGACTCCCAGCATCGCATCGTAACCATGACTGTCACCGTCGAAGCCCTCCCGATAACCCGCCGATACGGTGATCGTGGCGCGGTGATTGGCCTGGTAATCGACGCCCAGATTGACTTCGCCCCACGTGCCCTGAATATCCGACTCGAACGGGATATAGCCCGACTGCGAGGAAAATTCAGTCTTGGGCTGGCCCTTGAATTCGTGCCAGATGCTGGGCCGAATCCAACCATTGGTGCGGCGGATGCCCTCGTCGGTTCCTTCACTAAACCAGTCTTTCGCGATGCGAACACCGACACGCCCGACCAGTGACTCGACATCCTTGAACCTCACGTTGGCGCCGACATCGTCACTGCTGTCCAGATCAACGTAGCTATAGATGGCTTGTATCTGAGGTTCGACATACCAGTGCTTATCGACCTCGTACGGGTAGCCGTTCTCCAGCGAAGCGGTGTAGCCCCAGCCGCGGGTGTTGAGATTGCCGAGCTCGTTTGGCCGGGCCTTGATGTCGAAACGATTGACCTGAAGCACGCCGTCCAGGTACCAGCCGGACGGCCCGAAGTGCGTCCAGTAGCCGCCCAGTCCATAGGCCCTCAAGGTGTCTTCGCCTGCGGCACGACGGGCGTAGTGGCTGACGCCTGCATCCAGCGTGCCGGCTGACAGGGACAGACCGGCCTGCTCATGGCTGCCATCCGCTCTGACCTTGCGATAGAGGTCGGCGCCCACCTGGAATGCGGTCAGGTCGTAGTTGTATTCAGGGGTATTACCGAGAGCGTTTTTGCGGTCGCCGTCCTGCTTGCCGCTGCGATAGATCACACGTCCCCATCCCATCGAGGGCGCGAAGGTGCTCTGATCCTGGGCGGGAAGCGGATCACCTGCGTTGAGGCGTTCCTCGCCCACCCGCTCGTGCAGGGTATCGACCATCGTCCTGCCGTAGACCAGCGCGAGCGCGGGCAATGCGCCGTACAGCGAGACCTCCGGGCGATAGTTCGGGACATGAGCGGGTGTTGGTTCGGGATCCGGGTTCGGAGTCGGATCTGGATCTGGAGTCGGGTCAGGATCCGGCGGCACAGGTGGTACAGGCGGTGGTGGTGGAGGCGGCAACGTCGCGTCCGAGCGCAGAAACCAGGTGTCCTTGGCACTGCCGTCCTCAGCCCCTTGCTGCAAGCGGTATTCGTACGGCCCTGCAACCACCCGGCGCGCGAGACGAAACGCGTTCGGATCGCTGGCCGCGGTCGCCTTGTTCAGTGACTCGACGACAGCGATGCCATTGCCTTGGGTCAAATCTCCCTGACCGCCGACATTGCTCACCGCAACACGTGTGGGGCTGCTGGCTGTCTGTGTGGAATCGACCACCAGCATGTCGGATCGGCTGTTTGCACCGCCTTCATTCAAAGTGGTGTTGAGCAGCAGGTTGCCGCCATTTGAAACATAAACACCCCCGCCATCTGCGCCGGCCACCGTCGCTCCACTGATCAACAACACGTTGCCGACAGTTTGGCTCCCACCGGCGACATCAAGGGTGCCGCTGTTGATAAAACGGTTGACGCCGAGCAGTTGGCCTTGCACCGCCCCGCCGGGTGTCGGTGCATTTGCAGCCTGCCCCAAGGGCAGATACGCGCCATTTGTAGCAAAGTTGACGATCCCCGATGCGGGTTGCGCAGCCAGCCGAATGACGCCGCTGTTGTCGACGCTGTTTGCACTGGCGGAGCCCAGATTGCTGGTCGCGACACCCCACGTGTCACGGGTCCCGCTTCCAGTGCTATCGGCGAAGTTGCGCAAGGTCCAGGTGCCACTGTTGTCGAGGGTGCTGGTGGCATCCGTGGCGCTGACCGCCCCGGTCATCTGCCCGGTATTACGAAGTGTGAACAACGCACCTGCGCCGGCCGCGTCTGCCCGTACCGCCGAGTCGCTGAGCGCGCCGATGTCGCCAGCGTTGCTCAATGTTTGCGTTGCCCCGCCCAAGGTGACGCCGCTGCTGTCTGCCCGCCCGCCTTGAATCGCGGCGGTGTTGCTCACGGTGACCGTGCCGCCTTGGGTCAGCGCGTCTATCCCGGATGAGCCCGCTCCTCGGGTGGTGATGGTCCCGGAGTTACTCACGGAAACGATGGCGGCTGCGGAGGCTTCAGCCAGAATTCCCTGACTGTTGGTCGCCCCTGCCGTCTGGAGGGAACCGGTGTTGATAATCGTCTGCTCACCGCTGCTGGAAAACGTACGGATACCCCGCTGCTGATCGCCACGGGCGATCAGTTCGCCGCTGTTGCTGACGTTGACGGTGCCCAGCCCGGTGCCTGAATTGAACGCATTACCGGCGAGGATCGCGGCGCCCGAACCGTTGACATCAATGAGTGGCCCGGTGAACACCGCACTGACATTTCCGCCGCCAGTCAACGCTTGCAAACCGAAAGAGCCGATACCACTGCCGTCACCCGAACCCGAATTCGAATGGGTAATGATCGTGCCGCTCGCATTGATGTCGACAGTGCCCGTTGTGGACTGAGTGGACGCGTAGATTCCGTTGGCGTTGCCGTTAAAGGTTTCGATGCGATTTCCGGAGTAATCGATGCGGACATTGCCCGCAGTGGAATCGACGCGTATACCGCCCGCACCAAACCCACTGGCCGTGATCTGGCCTGAGTAATCGACCAGCACATTGTTGGCCTCGGCGCTGATGATGATGCCGTAGGCCCGTGTCGTGTTGAGGCCGCCCAACACGGTGATGTCGCCATTGCCGGTGACGGTCGCATCCCCCGTGCCACGCTTGATGATGTAGATCGCCCGAGAGCCTGCGTCATTGGCGGTATTGCCCACCGTCAGCGCACCGTTGTTCTCGACGCTGATCGAGCCGGTCGCACCCGCGTTGTCATTGGCATAGATTCCGTGCCCGCCACCTCCTGTGGTGGTAATCACGCCGCTGTTCACGACGTCGATACTGCCGACGGTGGATAACGCGCGAATCCCGAAACCGTTCACTCCGTCGGTGGTAATGGCTCCGGTATTGCTCAGTTGGGTGTTGCCGGCACCACCTTCGGTAAAGATGCCGAAAGCGTTCATGCCCTTGCCCTGAAGCGTGGCGGCGTTGGCTACAGTGCTGTTGCCGCTGATTGCCCGGGTGTGCACGCCGGCGTGGTTGCCGACACCGGCGGTTGGCAATGTGTCGTCGAGAATGGGATCACCCGCAGACAAGGCGTCACTGTTGTCCGTGATGATGCTGACGCCGGGGCCGACCACTACATTGAGCTCACCCGTGCCGACGGCTTTGGCCCAGACGCCATTACCACCCAGGGTGGTGATTGAGCCGGCACCGGAATGCCGGATGTCGATTGCTCCGCCGCCACTGGCGTTCACATCGATACCATCATGCTCGTTGCCGGCCACGGTATTGAGAATGTTCAGCGTAGTGCCCGCACTGACCGCAAAGGCGGAAAGCCCGGTGTTGGCGTTTGTGATCGCCACGGCGTCGAGGGCAGAGCCTCCGACATTAACAACGTTAGTTCCAGTGATGACGTTCAGGCTTGCGGATGAGGCGCCATTGCCGATGACGCTGGAAAACACCGCGTTCGCCGCAGTGGGAGGTGTGCTGTTGACGGTGGTCGCGTTGAGATTAATGGTCGAATTGGCGTTATTGCCCCGACTCGACACCGAAGAACCTGCCGTGGTCCCTATCGCCGTGTCACCTTGCGTTGTAATCGTCGCATCGACCCCGGCTGCAGGCGTGCAGGTTTGTGACACAACATAGTTGCCGGGCGCCAACGGCCCACAGGCAGCGTTTGCATCGACCAGAGTGAGCGCGCTGGCAAATGCGATCAGAAGTGCGTTGCCAAAATGATGGGAGTCGGACTCGATATGAAGCCGCGTCGTAGCGCTGAGCATGAAAACCTCCTTGTATCCCTCTGAGCGCTTGCAACCGATCTAGTGACCACTCGGGCATTGCGCCTCGGACCGTAAATACCAACGTTAGTTGGAATTTTGCGGACACAAGCAAAACCGGACGTAAGGAGATCCATCAAGTAATCGAACTCGCCTTCAGGCATTCAAATTGCAATTTCAGGAGTGCACAACGAGGGCGTAAACGTCTGCAGGAAACGACCAAAAGTAGGCACTCAAGGGTTGCGCCGCAAAACTTGGGCTATCTTTTCTGCCAATCCCCTGCAAAGGGTGATCCCGCGAGTAAGGATGCTTTATGAATCAATCGCCCCACCGCCTGAACCTGTTCGCACTGACGATGATGGGTGCACTGGCAACCACAACCCTGCTGGCACCGCAAAGCCGCGCTGACGAGGTTTCCGTCAGCGGCCCTGTTGCCGACACCAAAGTCACCGAACCCTATGTGCGCATGATGGCGCGCGAAGCGTATTTCTGGGGTTGGCCGATGGCCAATATTTTCAACCGTCGCCAGGCTTTCAAAGACTTGCCTGAACCTGGCTTGATGGGTGGCATTGTCCCGGTCGCGCCTATCAATCGACTGTCGATGCTCAGTGATTACATCGATCCGGCGGAGCGGCTGGTCGCATGCCCGAATCAGGACGTGGTGTACGGCGCAGGTAGCATCGCGCTGGATCTGGAACCGGTCGTGCTGCAAGTGCCGGAGTTCGGCGGCCGTTTCTGGGTCTATCAGGTGGTAGATTTGCGCTCCGACAGCTTTGCCGAACTCGGCAAGATGTACGGCAGCAAACCTGGCTTTTATCTGCTGGTAGGCCCGGACTGGGATGGCAAAGTACCGGCGGGCATCACGAAAGTCTTCCGTGCACGAACCAACACGGGTTTCGTGATTCCCCGAGTGTTCCAGGACGATACCGCCGCCGACCGCGCTGCCATTCAATCTACGCTGTCGGGCGTGGACATGTACCCGCTCTCCCAATACGACGGCAAGGTCAAACACCGCGACTGGGCAAAACTGCCGAAATTCCCGGCGCAGGCAGCGGGCAGCGGCGAAACCAAATGGGTGATGCCGGAAAAATTCTTCGACGAGTTGCCAGCGCTGCTCAAGGACGCCAAACCGTTGCCGGGCGAAGCAGCCCGCTATGCGCAAATGGCCGCCCTAGCTGCCATCGCCAAGTCCGATCCGCAACTCAAGGCGGCGATGATCGATGAAGCGAAAAAAGCCGACAGCGAAGTGATCGATCCGCTGTTGCAGTTCCGCAACTACGGCCTGCAACTGCCCGATCACTGGAGCACCATCGGCAATGGTGCAGCGTTTGGTACCGACTACTTCAGCCGTACCGCCGTGGCGCGCTCGAACATTTTCGTCAATCAACAGAAAGAGACCAAATACTTCTATCAGGATCTGGACAAGTCCGGCACGCGGCTCAATGGGCAGAATGGCTACTCCGTGACCTTTGCCAAGGGACAATTGCCACCGGTAAAAGGCTTCTGGTCGCTGACGCTCTACAACGAACAGCACTTCTTTTCCCCCAATGACCTCAAGCGTTACTCGATCGGCACCAAAAACAAATCGCTACAAGCCAATGCCGATGGCTCGCTGACGATTTACGTGCAGAGCGATTCACCGGGCAAGGACAAGGAAAGCAATTGGTTGCCGACACCCAAAGGTGCCGATTTTTCGCTGTACATCCGCGCTTACTGGCCTGAGCCGGCCGCGTTGAATGGCCAATGGGTACCGCCGGCCGTCGTAAAAGCCAATTGACCGGAACAGGACGCTCTCGATGAACACATTTGCAAAACTCACTGCAGCGGGCCTGGCCTTATCGACCTGCCTCAGCGCCCAGGCCGCCACGCACTATGAGCAGCTGGCCGATTTGCCGTTTACCGGCGGGTACCCAACACTGGAGGGCGTGGCGCAACTGCAACACGAATTGCTGTTCCAGCGCGCCGTGCAGTCGTACATCTGGGCACTGCCGGCGTTGAACATGTACGCCATGAAGGAAGGCTCGGAGAAAGCCTTCGGCGCGGGTTACAACGTCTTGCCGATCTGGAAGGATCGCCTCAACGCCAAAACCCGAGTTACCACGCCCAATTCCGACGTGATCTATGCCATGGGTTACCTGGATCTCAAGCAGGACGGTCCGATGGTGATCGAAGTCCCGCCCGGTTTGCAGGGCATCCTTGATGACTTCTTCCAGCGCCCGATCTGCTCCGAAGGCCAGATCGAAGGTCGCCAATGGTGTGGAGATGTCGGGCTGCCAGGGCCGGACAAAGGCAAGGGAGCCAAGTATCTGGTGCTGCCACCGGACTACAAGGGTGAGGTACCGCCGGGCTATCTGGCATACCGCTCGCGCACCTACGGCGTATTCGTGTTCTGGCGCGGATTCTTCAAAGACCCCAAACAACTGGAGGCACCGGTCGCGGTCATGGAGCAGACGCGCATCTATCCATTGGGCAACAGGCTACGGCCAAAGCGATGCAATTTCCCAACGCCTCGAAAACGCCGGTCAACATGCTCTACCCCACCGATGGCAGCGCATTCGACATGCTGTCGCGGTTCATCGACCACGAATACGTCGACCCGCAGGACATGGAAATGCGCGGCATGCTCGCCGCACTGGGTATCGTCAAAGGCCAACCGTTCAAACCGGAGCCTGCCACCCGGGCCCTGCTCGACAACGCTGCGAAAACCGCGAGCAAGATTGGCCATGCCATTTCCTACACCCCGCAGACCATTGTCGCCAATGGCACTTGGTACCCGGATCGCAAGTGGTTGAACGTATTTCCGGGCAATGCGACGTTCACCGCCGACACCTTCAATTACATCGACCCGCGCACCGGTTTCTTCGCCAATGCCTACTCGGCCAGCCCGGGCATGGCGGTGAACATGGAAAATGTCGGCGCCAAGTACCCGGCCACCTTTGTCGATGCGAAGGGCCAATTCCTGTCCGGCAGCAACAGCTACTCGCTGAACCTGCCCAAAGGTATTCCGGCAGCATTGTTCTGGTCGGTGACGGCGTATGACTCGATCACTGCATCAGGTCTGGATAACGGCCAGCCGTTTCCGTCGCTGAACACCATGGACAACCCCCTCACCAACACCGACGGCTCGATCGATGTGCATTTTGGCCCGAACTCACCAGGTGCCGGTAAAAACTGGATCAAAACTTTGCCCGGCGAAGGCTATTTCGTGATCCTGCGGTTGTATGGCCCGACCAAGGCGTTCTTCGACAAGGCATGGAAGCCTGGGGACTTGATAAAACAATGATTGTGAGGCGATCGAATGGCATGAGTGCAATTAATGCATTCATGTCTTCAGCATTCTTGACCGACAGCTTTGGGTCGCACTCTTGCCTCTTTTACAGGCACCGACCCGCCAACAGGAGCCGTTCGATCAAGGATGGCTTCCGGAAAAGTCCACGGATGAGGCGGTCTGGCTCCCAGCTTGGTGAGCGGCAAATTCCTCAGTTCCAAATCTCTGTAGCTCCAAGCCGATGTCAGTCAGTCTCTCCACGCGCGCGCTTTCTCCCAATACGTAGGGCTCCTGGCCTTGACGCAGTAGAAAACCCTGATGCATCCGTACTTCAAAAATTATCCGTGAAGCCCCGTTAATACTTTCTACGAAGGACGTTGAAACCGGTGAGCGCTGAACGGTTGTTTGATGTACCACGGCCCCCGCTTCCGTTTCCGTTCCTCGAATCCTGAGCAATGCCCATTCTTTTCCAGGTGAACCAGACATAACCAGTTCAACGCTGACACCTCCATTTCCTTCGTAACCTCGTACGATTGGCCTCTCTAGGCTGGTGGCGGCATAACAATAATTGCCCCCCCAAATCCCTACCACGTGAGCGATGAACGCCAATGGCGAAATGAGCGCTTTCAAACGCGACATGCTGGTATCCCAATGAGTAAAGAGGCGCAGCTTAGAAAACCCTGAACTGTTGACCTATAGCACTACTAATCCATAAGCTGTGCATATGACGTACAGCTCAGATGATATCTTCCCTCCCTTCGAAGCCTTGCAGGCTGCCCTATCGGCCGCCCAAACCGGCTCTTTCACTGCTGCGGCAGCGGAACTGGAAGTGACGCATGCGACCATCAGCCGACGTGTGGAAATGGCTGAAAAATGGTTTCAATGTTCCTTGTTCCACCGCCATGCGCGCGGTGTCACCGTTACGGCCACGGGGCAAATAGCGTTGGCCAAAGTCGCTCATGCCTTCGAACAACTGAAACATGCACGACAGCCCCGACCCGCCGGCCAACTCTTGCCGACTGTCAAATTGGCCACTACATCATCCTTTGCGCGTTTCTGGTTGATCCCGCGCCTGACCGAACTGGAAGGTACGACTCAGGATCTACGTATCGAACTGATCACCTCTGCGTTGAATGCCAGCCTGTCCTCAGGCGAGGTCGATCTGGCAATCAGATACGGCCGTGGACAATGGAGTGACGGCGACGAGGAGCCGCTATTCGAGGAGTCACTTTGCCCCGTGGCGTCACCCCAACTCGTTGCAATGGACGAGCAGCCGTTGTCTTTGATACTGCGCACGCCACTGCTGCACACCGGCGACACGACACTGTGGCGAGCGTGGATGAGCCATCACGGCAAACGCCTGAGTTCGAAGCCCACCGACAGGATCATGGGTGACTACGCCCAGGCAATCGAAGCCGCCCGCTCAGGACTGGGCATCGCACTATGGAACCCAGCGATTCACTCTCTTGATGCATTGAATGGACAGTTAGTCGCGTTGAATGAATTGACATGCCCAAGCCCACTAAAATTTTTCTTGCTGTCGAAGCCCGGCCCGGCTCATACACCACCAATGAGGGTCCGGTCGAGGCTTCACCGGTTGTTGAGCAAAGGCTTCCCCCTTTGAAATCAAGGGACGTAAACCTACCCAGTGAAGGGCAGCAATGGGTCGATAGCAGTCTTTTCCACACGGTCTACGGTTTCGCCGACTCGCCCCAGCTTGGACAATGATCGATACAGCGAAAAAGCGTCTAGACGATCAGGATCACCACCACGAACCTTCCCAGCCTGCCATAGGCCCAGTTGCTCAGCGCAATGATGCCCACCAGGCCGAACAAAAACGAACCTGTACAAGCGGCAAGGGGAATCTAGGTTGTGGTGTCTTCCATACAGGCGTAGTGGCACGCGGTGTCACGCCGCACCATAGGCGGCTATGGTGTTCAATGGAAAGGTTGTGACGGCCAGTATGCTCGAAGCGATGATGCCCAGAATCTTGTCGAAGGTGTCGGCGCCGATCCGCATTGGCAATGACTTGGGAATGAAATCCTTGAACACAACGGCAATCAGCGCACTGGCCACGCCAAGCAGCGAAAACAGTCTGGCCCTGGACCTCAGTCGCTTGGTCAGTCAACTTAACAGGCCGCACCAACGAGCAATCATATTCAATGCCTTGAAAGTTTATGCAACGCGATCCATTCAGCGAGAGGTACCTCCGGGAGACGACTGATTGAGCAATCCGGCAGGCAGCAGTTTCATGCAACCTCGCAAGATGGCAATTTGCATCTTGCCCACCCGCTTCCTATTATCGCGCTGGGTGCGTTGTTGCATACGGCACTGCGCAGGTTAAATTCAAACGTTGGTCGGGCCGCCATCGGAGTGTCATTGTGTCCGAAGACAAACCTGCTTCCCCTGCGATCCCCCGCCCTCAGGTTCTGACCGAACGTGCGCTGTCAGCGCTGGACCGGTTCTCTCGTATTGAAGCGCTTAGCGGTATCGCTCTGCTGCTCGCCGCCCTGGCAGCTCTGATCTGGGCCAACAGCCCGGTCGCCGATTCTTATGAGCATTTCTGGCACACTCAGATCACCTTGGGGCTTGGCGACTTCCGCGTTTCTCGTTCACTGCATTTTCTGGTCAACGATGGCTTGATGACGATTTTCTTTCTAGTGGTCGGCGCAGAGATTCGCCAAGAGATCAAAGACGGCGCGCTGGCCAACATGAAGCTGGCAACCCTGCCGCTAGGTGCCGCACTGGGCGGCGTCATGATGCCTGCGATCCTTTACATGCTGCTTAATCACGGGAGTGAAGCCAGCACCGGCTGGGCAGTACCCACCGCGACCGACATTGCCTTTGCCGTCGGAGTGCTGGCCTTGCTAGGGAAATCGATCCCCAGCGGCGTACGCATTCTGCTGCTGGCGTTGGCAATCATCGACGACATCGTCGCCATTCTGATCATCGCGATTTTCTACACCACCAGCCTGGACTATCTGGGGCTGGTCGTGGCCCTGGGTGGCCTGGCGCTGGTACTGCTTATGCAGCGTATGGGTATCGGCAAGGCCTATGCCTATGTTGTGCCGGGGGCCATCGTCTGGTTCGGTCTGCTCAAAACCGGGGTCCATCCTACGCTCGCGGGTGTGATCCTCGGACTCATGACGCCGGTGCACTCCAAACCGGCGACGGAGCGGCCACTGGAAACCATCGGCCGGACCTTTGAGGAGCTAATGGATCGCTTTTCCCAAGCCAAAGATAACCCGCAGATCGTAGTGGAGCCTCTCAACCAGTTGCGCCACGCTCAGCGAGAAGTGCTGCCGCCCGTCCAGCGGGTCCAGATCGGGCTGCATGCATGGGTGGCGTTTGGGGTTATGCCGTTGTTCGCATTGGCCAATGCCGGAGTAAGCTTCGCGGGCGCCAATCTCGAAGAAGCGCTGCCGCAGCGTGTGTTTGCCGGTGTGATGCTGGCACTGGTACTGGGCAAGCCGTTGGGTGTGATTCTGGCGAGCGTGACCTTGGTTAAACTGAATATTTGCCAGCTCCCCGCAGGCGTGACCTGGCGTGGAGTCGGGCTGGTGGGACTGCTGGCGGGCATTGGCTTCACCATGTCGATTTTCATTGCGTCCCTGGCGTTCTCCGACCCGTCCCTGCTGGCATCAGCCAAACTCAGCGTGCTCTGCGCCTCATCCATCGCGGCCGTGATCGGACTGATCTGGGGAAAAATGACATTCCACAAAAGCGCTTGAAAACGTCATCTGCCCCACTGCTCGCCGCGACTAGAGGACTTTGCCGGGGTTCATCAACCCGCTCGGATCCAGCGCTTGCTTTAGGGTACGCATCATCTCCAGTTCCAGAGCAGACTTGTAGCGCAGCGCGGCATCACGCTTGGCCTGACCGAGGCCATGCTCCGCGCTGATGCTTCCTGCAAACGCCACCGTCGCCTCGTAAATCACATGCATAATCGCCTCCGCCTGGGCTTTGAAGGGCGCATCTTCGGTGCCGACAGGTTTGCTGATGTTGTAATGCAGGTTGCCATCGCCGACATGGCCATACGCGACAATCCGAACATCCGGAAAAGCGTCCAGCAGCCTGAGGTCAGTCTCTTCGATAAAGGCGGGAATGCTGCTCACCGGTATGCTGATATCGTGCTTCAGACTCGGGCCTTCATGGTTTTGCGCTTCCGATATACCCTCGCGCAACGCCCACAGCGCGGCGACTTGCATCTCGTTGCTGGCGACTACGGCATCAAGCGCTTCACCCTGTTCGAAAGCCTCGCTCAGGCAACTCTCCAGCATTTGCGCCAGCGCCGCATCCACGAGGGTGTCGCTCAGTTCGATCAACACATACCAGGGATGATGTTCTTTAAACGGATCGTTGCATCCGGCGACATGCTGCAGCACGAACTCCACGCTTTGTCGTGACATCAGCTCGAAGCCAGTGAGCCGGTCGCCACATTGGCTGCGCATGCGGCTGATAAGGTCCACTGCCGCCTGTGGATCCGGGAGGGCCACCCAGGCAGTGGTCAGGCTGCGTACCGCAGGATAAAGCTTGAGCACAGCAGCGGTGATGATGCCAAGTGTGCCTTCCGAACCGATGAACAGGTGCTTGAGGTCATAGCCGGTGTTGTCCTTGCGCAAACCGCGTAAGCCGTCCCATATACGGCCATCGGCCAACACCACTTCCAGCCCCAGCGTAAGGTCGCGCATATTGCCGTAACGCAATACCGCAGTTCCCCCCGCATTGGTTGCCAGGTTGCCACCCACCGTACAACTGCCTTCGGCGCCCAGGGACAACGGAAAAAGGCGCCCCACATCCGCGGCGGCTTCCTGCAAACGCTGGAGAATCACGCCAGCCTCGACCGTGATGGTTTCGTTGGCCTGGTCAATAGCCCGAATGGCGTTCATCCGAGTCAGAGACAGCACGACCTGAGTGCCTGAGTCGTCCGGGATGGAGCCACCGCACAACCCGGTATTGCCACCCTGAGGCACCAACGCGACACCTGCTTCCTGACACAGACGCACCACTTGCGAAACTTCTTGAGTGCTGGCCGGACGCACCACTACTGCGGCCTTGCCGCGATAGGCATTACGCCAATCGCTCAGGTAGCTCTGCATGAGCCCGGTATCACGGATAAGACCGGCCTTGCCAACCAGGCCTTCCAGCGCTTGCATCAGTGTTTCGTTCAAATGACTCATGACACGCTCCTCATTGTTATCAGCCGGTCCACTAACATCCGGCTGTTTCATTCGTTAACGGCAACAGATTGCGGCTGACTCAGCTCGATCCGGTGGATTCGCCCCACGACAACCAGGTAGAAAAAAACCGCCAGCAAAGCGTTGGCTGCGACGTATACCAGCGCGGCATCGAAGGACCCTGTACGACTCACCAGATAGCCGACGACGATCGGTGTAGTGATCGCCGCCAGGTTGCCAAATGTGTTGAACAGACCGCCCGACAGGCCAATGATCTGTCGCGGCGAGGTATCCGCTACCAGCGTCCAGCCATGGGAGCCGAAGCCTTTGCCAAAGAACGCCAACGCCATAATGCCCACAACTGCGGCGTCGCTCTGGACGTAAATACACAGCACCATGCTGCTCGACAGCAGCAGACCGCTGACAATCGGAAGCTTGCGCGCCAAGGTCAGGGAGTAACCGTGACGCAGCAGACCATCCGATATCAAACCACCCAGCACGCCCCCCACAAAGCCGCTGATCGCTGGCAATGCGGTCAAGAAACCGGCCGCCAAGATGGTCATACCCCGGGCCTGAACCAGATAAACGGGAAACCATGTGAGGAAGAAATAGGTGATCGCGTTGTTGCAGTATTGCCCCAGATAGAGGCCTATCAGTGTGCGGTGGCTCAGCAGCAACTTGAAGTAAAGCCACTGCGAGCCATTGGGGTCGCCAGCGCGAGGCTCAAGATCCATCAACCCGCCGCCGGATTCGATGTAGGTGTACTCGGCCTCTGTGATTGCCGGATGCTCACGTGGACCGATAATGACCTGAAACCACAGAAGGCTGAGCAGCAAGCCGAAGCAGCCCAGGACGATGAAGACCTGTTGCCAGCCCATCACCTGGACGACCCAGCCCATCAACGGGGCGAAGATAGCGGTAGCCGAATACTGTGCCGAGCTGGAAATGGCTGTTGCCGTGGCGCGCTCGGCGCTTGGGAACCAGGCTGCAATAATCCGCGCGTTACCCGGAAAGCAAGGTGCACCGGCAAAACCCACCGCCATGCGCAGGAGAAACAGGCTGACTATCGTCCAGCTCAGCGGCAACACCCCGACGAAGCCTTGCAACAACGTAAATGCAGACCAGCTGAACAGCGCGATGCCATACACCCGCCGGGCACCAAAGCGATCACACAACCAGCCTCCGGGAATCTGTCCGATCACGTAGGCCCAGCCGAAAGCGGAGAAAATATAGCCGAGGGTCAAGGCATCAATCCCCAGATCCGCCTGCAACGCGGAACCGGCGATGGACAAACTGGAACGGTCGGCGAATGTCACGGATGTGACAAGAAACAGCATGAGCAGGATCGAGTAGCGTACCCGCCCTGGTTTAGGTCCAGGCATCTGACGTGATCTTCCGATGATCGAACAAGCCTGACGCGGTCCGATCATTAGCCACCCAGCCATATCGGAGAGTCAGGCGTACCGATACCTCCTGCGGCGCGAGATCTGCGTGCATGACATTGCCCTGTTTTTATTGTTCTGATCCCAGGCCTGTGCCTGCTCAGGGTGCGAGACACTTTAAAAGCCGCCCTAACGGCAAGTTATCGTACGACCACATAAAAGCAAATCTTTAATTTTCTGGATTACCTGTTCGACAAGAGCTTTTCTTTCCGCTCGCTGAAACCAACCTATGCTTACCCTGTAAGGCTCTGGCGGAATATAGAGCGTATTTTTCGCCCACGATTGCACATTGACAGCAACGAGCCTGCTTGGTAAAAAACGCCCAAGTCATACGACAACATATGACAAACCATAATAATAATTGAGGCTCAGATCATGCTGACGACCCTCCTTCTGCAATCGCCCTTTCCGTATGGCGTCCGCGCGTATTCGGTGAGGTCATCCATCTGCAGTCCCTTATGGCAAAAGCCCCCCAGCGGTTTTACTGTCGTCGTGAACGCTAATGTTAGCGGCAGAACAAGGAAAAAAATGCGGTTCCTGCCAATAGCTGTAGAACCTCTACGTTCGGCGTTCCACTCATCAACATGCCCTCTTCAGAAATATCCCGATTGCGTGCCATCACCCCTTAGGCGGTAGTGATTTGTTGGCAAAGCAGCACTTCGACATAACCGGTTACAACTTTAATAAGCTCTGTTAGTTCGATCAGCTTCCATAACCCCGGAGTATTCCAATGATAAAAACAATCCGCGTCTCTCTTCTTTCTGCCCTTGTCAGCATGGGGACTATCACCTCGCACAATGTCGCCGTCGCTGCTGACGTCAAATGGCCGACCCGTCCCGTACAGGTGGTGGTGATCGCCAATCCGGGGGGTGACACCGACTTCAATGCCCGCATGATGGCCAAGTATTTCAACAAGATAACAGGGAAGAACATGGTAGTGACCAACGTCGCAGGTGGCGGTGGCACGCTGGCGGCAGAGCAGGTCAAAAGCGCGGCTGCGGACGGTAACACCATCCTCTTCACCCACCCGGGCCAATTGATTGTCAACGAAGTAGCAGGCCTGTCCGACGACAGCTTTGAAGCCTTTGATGTGGCCTGTATTGCTGGCGTCGATAAAGGCGCGGTATTCGTCGCCTCTACCCAGTCCGGGATCAGCAGCGTCAAGGACCTGATCGCCAAGGCCAAGGCCAAGCCGGAAAGCATCACTTACGGCACTGAAATGGGTAACTTCTCCCATATCCAGGGCTTGATGTTCGAAAAAATCACTGGCGTAAAACTGAAGATGGTGGATGCCGGCACCGTATCGGAAAAAGTAGTTGCGTTGCTTGGTGCACGTATCGACCTGGGTGCCATCAGCTACGGTTCCGTGCAGGACTACGTCAATGGGGGCCAGATGGTCGCGCTCGGCCAGCCCAATGATGAGCGCAACGCAATGCTCGGTGATATCCCGACCTTCAAGGAACAGGGCGTTGATTTCACGATCGACAAGCCGTACGTCGTGGCCTTTCCAAAAGGCACCGACACCGCGATCGTGGGCAAGATGGCAGACATCATGAAACAGATCACCGAGATGCCCGAGTACACTGAAGAGCTGAAAAAATTCAAACAGCCAGTGGCTTACTACGGCACCGATGATTCGAAAAAAATCCTCGCCAAGACTCGCGATGACTTCATGCAATTCAAGGATGTTTTACGCACGAAGTAAGACCTGAAACTGGCTGGCCGCTGCGCCAGCCAGCTTTACCCGGCCTATATCCCGAGGGTTCCCGATGGCTACCTGCAAGAAAAAAGAGCTGATTATCGGTGGCGTCATGCTAGCCACCGCACTCGGTTATCTGGTGATGAGTTTCAAACTGCCGGGGCATTCCGGTATCGACGCAGCATTCGTCCCTACCCTGCTGGCTGCGATGCTCTGCCTGCTCGCCGTCATACAGTTATTCAGCGCGTTCGCGACCCCACAGGCGCCTGCCACTGACGTACCGCACATTGACACCGAAGATACGAGCAGCTCGATAGACGTGAAAACAGTGGTCAAGACACTGGCTTTGATCGTGGGCTACATCGCGCTCATGAAGCCAGTCGGGTTTCCGATTATGACGGTGGTCTATTTGTATCTGCAGTTCATCGTATTGACGCCGATTGATCAAAAGGTGCGGCATATCACTTATGCAGTGGTCGCGGTCTGTACCTCTGCCGCCATTTATCTGTTATTCCGCGAGGCCTTCGACTTGATGTTGCCCGCCGGCCTGACCAACTTTTAGGAGTATCGAACATGCTCGACTTGTTGATGCAAGGCTTCGGTGCCGTCTTCTCTCTCAACATCATGTTGCTGATGGCCATCGGTGTAGCCGTAGGTATCGTCTTCGGCGCAGTGCCCGGCCTGTCAGCCACCATGGCGGTGGCGCTGTGCCTGCCGCTGACGTTTACCATGGGGCCTCAAGCCGGTCTTTCGTTGTTGGTCGCGTTATTTATCGGCGCAACGTCCGGCGGTCTGATTTCGGCGATTCTGCTGAAAATACCCGGGACACCCTCATCGATCGCCACAGTGTTCGACGGCGGCCCATTGATGGAACAGGGCCATGGCGTCAAGGCACTCGGGATCGGCATTGTGTTTTCCTTTCTGGGCACCTTGTTCAGTATCGCAGCGTTGATGTCTATCGCCCCGCAGTTGGCCAAAGTGGCGTTGCGCTTCGGCCCGCATGAGTATTTCGCCATTGCGGTTTTCTCCCTGACATTGATCGCTACGCTGTCTGCAGGCTCCATGGCCAAAGGGCTGTTCGCCGGTGCGCTGGGCTTTGCAGCGTCCACGGTGGGTATCGCGCCTGTGGAAGCGATCCGCCGTTTTACGTTCGGCTTTCCCGAACTGAACGGTGGCTTTTCCATGCTGACCGTGATGATCGGCATGTTCGCGGTCGCCGAAATCATCAAGCTCGCCGAAAATGGCCGCCATGCCAAGCAAGGTAAAGCCCGCGCCGTGAGCGTGAAAAACGTCAAAGGCTTCGGCTTTTCGATGAAGGAATTTCGCGAACAGCTGCCCAACGCTTTTCGTTCCGGCTTGATCGGACTGGGGATTGGCATTCTCCCTGGGATCGGGGCTGGCACCTCGAACCTTGTGGCTTACATCATCGCCAAGAAGCGCGCCAAGGACCCTGATTCATATGGCAAGGGCAACATTGGTGGTGTGGTGGCCAGTGAAACGGCGAACAACGCGGGTATCGGCGGGGCAATGATGCCACTGATGACCCTAGGCATTCCCGGCGACACTGTCACCGCGATCATGCTGGGTGGCTTCCTGATCCACGGCATCCAGCCGGGCCCATTGCTGTTCATCAGCCAGGGCCCACTGGTGTACACGATCTTCGCTGCCTTGATCGTCGCGACATTCATGATGCTGTTCATGGAGTTCTACGGCCTGCGCCTGTTCATCAAGCTGCTGGATGTGCCCAAGCATATTCTGTTGCCGATCATCCTGGTGCTCTGTGTGGTGGGTGCTTTCGGCTTGTCCAGTCGGCTGTTCGATGTCTGGTCGATTCTGCTGTTTGGCGTGCTTGGATATGCCTTCGTCAAGGCCGGCATGCCCGCAGCGCCCTTCATCATTGGTTTCATCCTCGGGCCTATGGCCGAAACCAACCTACGTCGAGGCCTGATGTTGTCAGATGGCAACTTCCTGGCCTTCCTCGCCAACCCCATCGCCGCCTCGTTCCTCGGTCTGGCACTGGCGTTCATCGTCTGGCAGGTCTACAGCGCCATGCGCCCGAAAAAGAGTGCCATCGACGAAATCCTGCGCTCCTGATCCACATGGCTTAACTCATGTAAAACAGGGGGGCATTGCTAGACATAAAGACTTGGTTCTCGCCGACGGGAACCAGGTTACTGGAGCGCGCACCCAGTGTATGCGATCGGCAGGATCTAAGGTGCAAGGATAAAACATCCTCCTGAGCGACCACCGCCGCCAAAACGTCGTGTTTAACGGTTGCCCTATCAGGGGCGAGTACCTTCAGCTGATTTTGCGGAGGAACAAGATTGGTTGGGATTGGTTGGGAGCAATATCGGCGAAAGACTGAGCGAGCTGCTGTTGGGAAACACCGTTATGAGCCACAACTGGACAGCTGCTCCTCGCTAGTGCCGTGCCTTCCCGGCGTGATACAAAATTGGCTATTTTGAACTGGAGTTCGGGGTACGGCGACAGAACTAAGAAATGAACGCGCTAGCGACCGGCAACAATCGGCCAGAAGCAGCCTCTTCACTATGCCCCCCATTGCGTCCAAAATCCGGCGTTTTCAATTCAGGGATTTGTCACTCATTCCCTAAATTTGCTGGCAAGCATTTCCCGGACAGCACCGACCAAATCAGACTCGCCAGTACGAGCAGGCAACAGGCTGAACTCAACGTCGGGCAAAGCCGGTAACGGGAAGGCTGGCCGGCAAATCTCTGCGCCTACCGGCACGGCCGAGGCATTCAGGCAAGCGACGCCCAGCCCCGCCATTAGTGCTGATTGCAGCCCTGCTACTCCGGACGCGGAATGTGCAATCACATAAGGCACCTTATGTGCGTCCAGCGTCTCTCGGGTAAGGCGTTGGAGACTGCATCCCTGCGGTAGTACCAATAGTGGCAACGCGCTATCCTCTTCGTTCCTCGGCTCAGACCCAATGGCTGATACCCAATGCAATGCTTCCCGACGTACAGGGATGCCCTCGGGAAGGCTGCGGCCATCAAGTATGCGCATTGAAAGGCCGATATCGAAGTCGCCTGCATCGGCACCGCTCTCTATCTGCATACTCTTTCGCACCGACACATGCAGTCGAAGGCGTGGATATCTCAGGCGCAGTTGCTTCAACAACTCAGCAATCGAAACGGGCAAGAAGTAGTCGGTGATCGCCAATCTCAATTCGCCGGCAAACGTCACTCCGCGTACGTCTTCAAGAGCGCGATCACTCATGGCCAACAGTTCTCGTGCATGCACCATCAATCGCTCCCCCGCGGGCGTAGGCCGGACACCCTTTTTGCCCCGCTCCAGCAGCGTTACACCGGCGAATGCTTCCAGCTTGCGTAATTGTTCGCTCAACGCTGATTGCGACCGGCACAGGTGCGGCGCGGCCTCCGAAAGACTGCCGGAACCCATGGCAACGGTGAAGGAACGCAAGAGATCCAGGTCAAAGGGGCGCATGTTGATCCTGCCGTTTTTCCGATAGATGAATGCATATCTTCCGGCTTTTCAGCATCAACGCAACTTCTTACTCTTTGCTGGACATTCATTGCCCGCAAAGGAGTTCAACATGCCCGGTATTACACTCAAGATTTCTGGCGATCCGAACCTTGAACTAGCCCATAGCATCGTCCCCAAACTTACCGCCTTGACCTGTGAAGTACTGGAAAAGCGACCGGAACAGACATTGGTGATGGTGCAGTTCCTGCCTCATGAACTTTGGTTCATCGAGAACCTTTCACTGGCTGAACAAGGACGCAACTCGTTCCGTCTAGAGGTCACCATCACGGATGAAACCAATACCAAGGTCCAGAAAGCGCGCTATCAGCATGAGGCTTTCGAGTTGCTGGCCAAAGAAATAGGAAATGTACACCCGCACTCAAACATACATGTGATCGACTGCCGCGCCAGCGCCTACGGCTATGGCGGTTTGAGCCAGGAGTACAAGCTCCACCACCCTTGAGAGCCCGTCCGCCGCGTTGGTGCTGTTCGACTTCACATAGGCATCGAACCAGCATGGCGACTTCAGTGGGAGACCGCTTTGGGTCCAGGCTGTGTGAAAACGCCAGTGATTGTCTAACCTTCTGATCGTCGAGATCGGAGCGGGGGCGACCATGAAGCGATTCATTGAAGGTGAGGCTCGGACGCAAGTCACCTTGCTGCCTGAGTGCTTG